>Ga0172367_10001742_pt1 | contig 30971 bp, 25 predicted proteins | sample Lak10m_FD_114542 | JGI IMG/M metagenome (GOLD analysis project Ga0172367, IMG submission 114542) | Freshwater microbial communities from Kabuno Bay, South-Kivu, Congo - kab_022012_10m | ecosystem: Environmental > Aquatic > Freshwater > Lake | place: Democratic Republic of the Congo: South-Kivu...
CCGTTGGGCCTTCTGCCATGCGGTGCGATCGGCGAACCAGGCGACGGTGCGTTCGATGGCGGTTGCCAGTGGTTCGGCCTGCACCGGCGCGAACTGCACGCCGGTGGCGACGCCGTCGCGCAGCGCCGCGGTGTTCGCATCGATCACCGTGTCGGCCAGACCACCCACCCGCGCCACCACGGGCAGCGAGCCGTACCGCAAGCCGTACAACTGCGTGAGCCCACACGGCTCGAAGCGAGACGGCACCAGGACCGCGCTCGAACCCGCCTGGATGCGATGCGACAACGCCTCGTCGAATCCGATGACGGCGGCGATCTGGCCAGGGTACGCCGCGGCGGCCGACCGGAAGCCGGCCTCCAGGAGCGGGGCGCCCGTGCCGAGCACCGCCAACTGTGCGCCGGTGGCCACCAGCCGCGGGACGGCGTCGAGCAACAGGTCGAGGCCTTTCTGTTCGGTGAGCCGACTCACGACGCCGAACAGCGGTACGTCGGCCCGCACGTCGAGGCCGAGCTCGCGCTGCAACGCCGCTGTGTTCTTCGCCTTCGCAGCGAGGCGACGCGACGAGTACGGCACCGCGAGGTGAGGGTCGGTCTCGGGGTCCCACACACCGAGGTCGATGCCGTTGACGATGCCGGTGAGCTCGTGCGCCCGAGCACGCAGCAGACCGTCGAACCCCATGCCCTCTTCGGCCGTGAGGATCTCGCGCGCGTACGTGGGGCTGACGGTGCTGAGGTGGTCGCACCACTGCACGCCGGCCTTCAAGAAGCTGAGCTGGTCCCAGTACTCCATCCCGTCGACGTGCATCGCGTCGGCCGGCAGCTTCAACGCCTTGCGGACCGACGCGGGGAACAGCCCCTGGAACGCGAGGTTGTGGATGGTGAGCAGCGTGGCGGGTGCCGTCGCCGCGTCCTTGTCGAAGTGCAGATACGCGGCGGTGAGCGCCGCCTGCCAGTCGTGCAGGTGCACCAACTCCGGACGCCAGTCGCCGATGCGGCCCAGCGCCACCTGCGCGCCCACCCACGACAACGCCCCGAAGCGCAGATGGTTGTCGGGCCAGTCGGCGCCGTCGGGCCCGAGATACGGGCCGCCCTGCTCGCGGTGGAACAGGTGTGGCGCGTCGAGCAGCAGCACGTGCAACCCGTCGGCCGTGCGACCTTCCACCAACTCCGCCGCGCCGCCGAACAGCGCAGGCAGCGACGCCACCCGTGCGACGCCCGTGAGCGCTGCCCGCACACCCGGGTACGCGGGCAGCAACACCCGAGCCTCCACGCCGAGCGGCGCGAGTGCCAGCGGCAGCGCGCCGGCCACATCGGCGAGCCCACCGGTCTTGACCAGCGGGTAGCACTCGGGGGTGACGAAGAGGACCTTCACGTGAACGGACGGTAACCCATCACCGCGGACACCGCGCACCCACTACTGTCCTGGTCATGGCCGAACCCAAGGTGCTCGTCATGGTCCTCGCCGGCGGCGAAGGCAAGCGGATGTTGCCCCTCACGCAGGATCGTGCGAAACCCGCCGTCCCGTTCGGGGGCAGCTATCGCATCATCGACTTCGCCCTCTCGAACTTCGCGAACTCGCGCTACCTGAAGATCGTGGTGCTCACCCAGTACATGAGCCACAGCCTCGACCGGCACATCAGCCAGACGTGGCGGTTCAGCACGCTGCTCGGCAGTTACGTCACGCCGGTGCCGGCGCAGATGCGTCGTGGCCCGCACTGGTTCGCCGGCTCGGCCGACGCGATCTACCAGAACCTCAACCTCATCACCGACGAGGATCCCGACGTGGTGTGCGTGTTCGGTGCCGACCACATCTATCGCATGGACGTGCGACAGATGGTGGCCCACCACATCGAGGCGAAGGCCGGCGTCACCGTGGCCGCCATCCCCGTGAGCTACGAGGAGGCCAAGTCGTTCGGTGTCATCGAGACCGACGAGACCGGCATCATCAAGGCATTCCACGAGAAGTCGCCCACGCCGCCCACCATGCCCGGCGACGACACGCGCTGCCTCGCCAGCATGGGCAACTACGTGTTCGACACGAAGACCCTCATCGACATCGTCACGCCCACGGGCAACGACAACCAGTACACCGACATCGGCGGCCACATCATCCCGGCGCTCACCGCGCAGGGCAAGGCGCACGTGTACGACTTCAGCACCAACGTGGTGCCCGGCCAGGACGACCGTGAGAAGGGCTACTGGCGCGACGTCGGCACCATCGACAGCTACTACGACGCGAACATGGACCTGCTGTCACCCGTGCCGGTGTTCAACCTGTACAACGAGAAGTGGCCGGTGTTCACCAGCCACGAGTCGCAGCCGCCGGCGAAGATCTCGCGCGGGTCGGGCGGTGAGCCGGCGTTCGTCGACGGCAGCCTGCTGTGCGCCGGCTCCATCGTGTCGGGTGGCCACGTCGAGCGGTCCATCGTGGCGCCCGACGTGCGCGTGCACCACGACGCGCACGTCACCGACAGCATCCTGTTCCCGGGCGTCACGGTGCAGCCGGGGGCACGCGTCAACCGGTGCATCATCGACAAGAACGTGGTGGTGCCGGCCGGTGCACGCATCGGTTTCGACCGGGAAGCCGATGGCCAGCGGTTCACCATCAGCGACCGCGGCATCGTGGTGATCCCGAAGGGCTACGTGTTCGACTGACCGGGCTGGGCGCTCGGCGCCCGACCTTCGGTGGCCGTCGTGTCGATGGCGGCACGCACCATCGGACGGAAGTCGGGCGGCGTCTCCTTCGGCGTGCGCGCGAGCGACCTGGCCACCTGCGCGGCGAGGTCGCGGTCGTTCATGATGGTGCGCGCCACCCGAGCACCCATGTGCCCGCCGAGCGGGATCTGACCAGCCGCGACCGCGGCGATGAGCGCGCTGCTCACCTGGGCGGCAACGGGCGTGACCTTGTCCCAGTCGACCTGCGCCGCCATGGCCTTCACGTTCTCGGTGGCCGCCGCGGTGGTGCCGGTGGTGGCGGCCTTCACCTTCGCCCAGTCGACCTTGCGCATCGCCGCCGACACCTCGTCGGCCGAGGCGGCCTCCTCGGCCGGCGTGGGCTCGTCGCGCAGGCCGGCCTCGTACTCGCTGCGCAGCAGCTTGCCGAACTCGGTGGCGCGTTGCTTCACCACCGCGGGCTTCGCCGCGTGGAGCATCTTCGCCGTGAGTCGCCCGAGCTGCCGTCCTGCCATCGACGTCACGCTATCTCCACGGGAAATGTGGACCCCGTGTGACCTCGGCGCACAAATCTGGGGGACAATGGCGAAATGTCAACTCGCACCCATCCGGTCGGCCACGGGCCCCGAACACGGTGCATGACCACCGGCCTGCGCTGCGACTCGAGGATGCAATGGGCGTCCTGAGGCCGTTGCGCGCCCGCCACGACGAACCGGTGGTGGCAGAGCCCGACGACCTGGTCGGTGCGCTTCTCCGCCGCGCCGGGCGCGGTGATCAGTCGGCCTTCGGGGAGCTGTACGACGAGCTCGCCCCGATGGTGCACGGCGTGGTGTTGAAGGTGGTGCGCGACCCAGCCATGTCGGAGGAGGTCACCCAGGAGGTGTTCGTCGAGCTGTGGCGCCTGGCCGCCCGTTTCGACGGCACGAAGGGCTCGGCCCGCAGCTGGGCAGCCACCCTGGCACACCGCCGGGCCATCGACCGCGTGCGCAGCGAACAGGCATCTCGCGACCGCCAGGATCGAGATGCGCAGCGAGCGGTCACGCCGCACGACGTGGTGGTGGCAGAGGTGGAGTCCACGCTCGACGTGGCTCGCGTGCGCCGTGCGCTCGCACAGCTCAGCGATCTCCAACGCGAGGCCGTCGAGCTGGCATATTTCGGAGGCCACACGTATCGCGAGGTCGCCGTACTGCTCGGCGTGGCCGAGGGAACCGTGAAGAGTCGAATCCGCGACGGGCTCATCCGCCTGCGCGACGAGCTGGGAGGTGAGGCATGAGCGACATCGACGTGCACCATCTCGCCGCTGCGTACGCCCTCGACGCGCTCGACCCGCGTGAACGAGCGGCGTTCGAGGCGCACTACGAAGGGTGCGACGTGTGCCGTACCGACGTGCTCGAGTTCCGTGAGACCATGGCGCAAGTGGCGGGCTCGTTGAGCACGCCGCCGCCCTTGTCGCTGAAGGATCGTGTGATGGCCGACGTGGCTGTCACCCGCCAACTGTCGCCGGCGCTCGCGGCGCCGGTGCCCGCGCCGAGTCGTCGTCAGGGACCCTCCTGGGCGCTGCTCGCCGCGGCTGCGGTCGTGGTCGTCGCCCTCATCGCTGGTGTCGTGGCGTTCAACGGCGGCAGCGACGACGACCCGTTCAACGACGAGCTCGCCGCGGTGCTCGAACAGACCGACAGCCGGATGATCGAGCTCGACAACCAGAGCGACATCGACGGCATGTTCAAGGTGGCGTGGTCGCCCTCGATGGGCAAGGCCGTGTTGATGGGCGAGGACCTCCCGGTCGCCCCCGACGGCAAGGCCTACGAGCTGTGGCTCATCAGCGGCGACCAGTCGATGGCGATGTACATCCTCGACCCGGCCGACGACGGCCAGGTGCATCGCACGCTGCCCACGCCGGCGGAGCCCACTGCGTGGGCCATCACGATGGAGCCCGAGGAGGGTTCCGCCGTGGCGACCGGCGACATCATGTTCATCTCCGAGGTCTGAGCGCGCCGCCTCCGAATCGCCGAGCCCGCCCGGCATCGGTGAAGCTGTGGGGATGAGCGATCTCCTCGACGAACTCGACACCTGGCTCGACGCGAACTGGGACCCCGACCTCACGGTCAGCGAGTGGTGGCAGCGCCTCGGCACCTCCGGGTGGGCCGCGCCCGCACTGCCGGCCAACGCGTACGGCAAGGGCGTGTCGCGCAACGAGGCCATCGCCGTGGCGCAGCGCATCGTCGCCCGTGGCGCCGTGCCGGCCCCCGGTGGCCTCGGCATGCTGCTGGCCGCACCCACCATCGCGGTGCACGGCACACAGGACCAGATCGACCAGTACGTGCTGCCCATCGTCACCGGGCAGGCGGCATGGTGCCAGCTGTTCAGCGAGCCGGGCGCCGGCAGCGACCTCGCCGGCCTGGGCACGCGCGCGGTGAAGGACGGCGAGGAGTGGATCGTCAACGGCCAGAAGGTGTGGACCAGCGGCGGCCACATCGCCGACATGGGCATGCTCATCGCCCGCACCGACCCCGATGTGCCGAAGCACCAGGGCATCACCTGGTTCGCGATGGACATGCACCAGGGCAACGCGGTCGACGTGCGTCCGTTGCGTGAGATGACCGGACGAGCGTTGTTCAACGAGGTGTTCCTCAGCGAGGCCCGCGTGGCCGACGCGGCCGTCATCGGCGGCACCAACAACGGGTGGGCCGTGGCCAACACCACGCTCATGTTCGAACGCGCCGGCCTCGGCGCGGGTGGTCACACGGCGGCTGCGCTCGCCAACGCCGGCACCATCGCGGGCGACCTGCCCAAGCGCGTCGGCGACTTCGTGCGCCCGGCCGGTCCCGCAGGTGGTGGTGGCGGCGGTGGCGCCATGGCGGCGGGCCTGTCGAAGCTGCTCGTGGCGATGGCCAACGAGACGGGCATGATCCACGACGCGAACTTCCGTCAGGACCTGATGAAGCTGCACACCCTGCACGAGGTGGGTCGCATGCTCACCCTGCGCGTGAAGGCCGAGAAGGCGGCGGGTCGCGACATCCCTGCCGCGCCGAACGTGGGCAAGCTGTCGATGAGCGAGATCATGCGCAAGAGCCGCGACCTCGGCCTGCGCGTGGCCGGTGCGAACGGCATGCTCCATCCGTACACGTCCGAACAGCGCGCCGCGAACGAGGCCGCCGGCGTCCCGTCGATGACGCCGGCCATCACCGAGCTCGCGCTGTTCGCCCAGGGTCCGCCCATCTACGGCGGCACCGACCAGGTGCAGCGCAACATCCTCGGCGAGCGCGTGCTCGGCCTCCCCAAGGAGCCGAACAACGACCGCACGATGAGCTGGGCCGAGCTGCCGAAGAACGGCTGACCCATCCCCGGTCGCGCCGCGCGCCCGCGGCGAGACTGACGGGATGGAACAACGCAACTGGCCTCGTTCGCAGAAGGAGTTGCAGGGCACGCCCATCCAGGTGCGCGTCGCGACCGTCGAGCAGATCTTCAACGCGATGGACCCGACGCCGTTGGAAGAACGGTCGCTCAACCCCGAGGTGGCCGACTGGATCGAGGAGTGGGCGGAGGATCTGGAGAAGGACGAGCCGATCACCATCGAGGTGCTCGTGGCCGATCAGCGCCTGGCCGGACGCGAGGACGTGGTGGCGTCGGGCATCCACAACCACTTCGAGTATCGCGAGTGGCAGGCGGGGCGTCAGCTCAGCAAGCTGCTGCGCGAAGGCCGCATCAGCCTCGTCATCGGCATCGCGGCCATCTTCGGGTTCAACGGTGTGGCGCAGGTGATCGGTCGCAGCACCAACCCGTTCCTCGAGGTGCTCCACGAAGGGCTGCTCGTCGTCGGCTGGGTGAGCATGTGGAAGCCGATGGAGATCTTCCTCTACGAGTGGTGGCCCATCCGCCGTGAACGTCGCGCCTGCCGTCGGCTCGCCGAGGCCGAGGTGACGTTCCCGCCGAAGCCCACCCGCGTCGCCTGACGAGCGGCTCCGGTGACGTCAGGGGGAGAGACGGCGGCGGAGCTCGACGTACACCTCGTGGCCGGCGACCGCGGCGAGCTCCTCGCCGAGCGAATCGATCACCGGGCGGTCGCCGCAGTACGCCTCGCCACCATCGTCGTGCGACGTGCAGCACCACGCCATCGTGTCGCCGTCGTCGCCCCAGTCGGCCCGGCTCCACCGGCGCACCGTGGCGTGCTCGATGCCATCGGGTTGCATCTCCCAGTCCACCCGGATGGGGAGCTGCCAGCACACCGACGGCTTCCAGTCGAGCGGCGACTCGCCGGCCTCCACCGCCGCAAGGTGCAACGCGCACCCCTCGCCGCCCTCGAAGCCGGGGCGGTTGAGGAAGATGCAGGCACCGTCGACCACCTTGGTGTTGATGCGCCGGTGGTCGCTGAACACGTCGTCGTGATCGACCCGGTCGTGGAACTGCCACCGGTGCGTCGGCACCGTGGCGGCCAGCGCCGACACGTTCATCGCTTCGTCGAGGTCGGTGAGCTCGGCGCCGACGGAACAGCAACCCTGCTGCAGATGCTCGGCCGGCGCGTCGAGGATGCCCTTGCAGCCGCGACCCCAGATGCAGGTCCAGCTCGAACGGAGGAAGTCGGGCTCGAACCGCCACAACGTGTCGTCGTGGAGGATCTCGACGAACTCGGACTCGCTCATACGGTGGGCGGCACCTCGCGTGCGGCGGCGAACCGGCGGGCCACGTCGGGCCAGTTGGCGATGTTCCAGAACGCCTTCACGAAGTCGGCCTTCACGTTCTTGTACTGCAGGTAGTAGGCGTGCTCCCACGAGTCGATCACCAGCAGCGGCACCGAGCCGGCGCCCACGTTGCCCTGGTGGTCGTGGATCTGCTCGATCACCAACCGCTGCGCCATCGGCTCCCACGCCAGCGCGCCCCAGCCGATGCCCTGCACGTTCACCGTGGCCGCGGTGAGCTGCGCCTGCATCGCCTCGAACCCGCCGAAGTACTCGTCGATCGCGGCAGCGAGCTCACCGTCGGGGCGGCCACCGCCGTCGGGGCTCATGTTCGTCCAGAAGATGCTGTGCAACACGTGGCCGCTCACGTGGAACGCATAGCTGCGCGACAGCATGTTGATGGTGCTGTGGTCGCCCGCTTCGCGTGCCGCCGCCAGTGCCTCGAGCGTGTCGTTGGCACCCTTCACGTACGCGGCGTGGTGCTTGTCGTGGTGCAGGGCGACGATCTCGCCGCTGTAGTGCGGCTCGAGCGCACCGGGGGAGTAGGGCAGTTCGGGCAGCGTGTAGGCGGGCATCAGCGGCTCCTCTCTGGGTCGAGTTCACCGTAGCCCTGTGCGGTCCGGTCCGCCATCTGGCACCCTGTGCGGGTGACCACCGAGCAGTACGACCTCATCATCATCGGGTCGGGATCCGGCAACTCCATCATCGGGCCCGAGCACGACGACTGGCGCATCGCGATGGTCGAGCGTGGTGTGTTCGGCGGCACCTGCCTCAACCGCGGCTGCATCCCCACGAAGATGTTCGTGTTCCCGGCCGATCTGGCCGAGCACGCCCGGCACGGCGATCGCTACGGCATCCGCACGTCGTTCGACGGCGCCGACTGGCCGGCCATCGTGCAGCGCGTGTTCGGCCGCATCGACCCCATCGCCGAGGGCGGTCGCGAGTACCGCATCGGCCTGCCCAACGTCGACGTGTACGAGCACTCGGCCCACTTCGTCGGCGACCGCGAGCTCGAGGTCGGCGGGCAACGCATTCGCGGCGAGCAGGTGGTCATCGCGGCCGGCGCCCGCTCGTACATTCCCGACGTGCCGGGCATCGACGACGTGCCGTTCCACACGAGCGACAACATCATGCGCCTGCCGAAGCTGCCGGAGCACCTCGTCATCTTCGGCGGCGGTTTCATCGCGTGCGAGATGGCGCACGTGTTCGGGTCGCTCGGCTCGGCGGTCACCATCATCAATCGCGGACATCGCCTGCTGCAGGCCGCCGACGCCGACATCTCGGCTCGCCTCACTCGAGAGCTCGGCACGCGGTTCGACCTCGCGCTCGGCGCGCAGGTCCACGGCGTGCGCCGCACCGGTGAGGGCGTGGCCGTCGATCTCACCTGCGACGGCGGCAGGCGCAGCATCGAGGGCGACGTGTTGCTGGTGGCCACCGGCCGCATCGCCAACGCCGACCAACTCCGCGTCACCGACGGCGGCATCGCGGTCGACGAGTTCGGCAACGTGAAGGTCGATCGCCACGGTCGAACCACGGCGCCGGGCGTGTGGGCACTCGGCGACGTGAACGGCCGCCACCAGTTGAAGCACATGGCCAACGGTGAAGCGAAGGTGGTGCGCCACAACCTGAGCCACCCCGACGACCTGCGCACCTACGACGATCGGCCGGCGCCGTCCGCCGTGTTCACCAGTCCGCAGGTCGGCACGTGCGGGCTCACCGAGGCCCAGGCCGCGGCCAGTGGTGCGCCGTACTGCGCCATCACCCACGACTACGCGGGCGCCGCATACGGCTGGGCGATGGAGGACACGCAGGGCTTCTGCAAGCTCATCGGTGATCCGCGTACGCGCATGGTGACCGGCGCGCACATCATCGGGTACCAGGCGAGCATCCTCGTGCAGTTGCTGGTGCAGGGGATGCACCTCGGCAACACCGCCGACGAGATGGTCGGCCAGATCTGGATCCACCCGTCGCTCGCCGAGGTGGTGGAGGTGGCGCTGTTGAAACTGATCGAGGCGTTCGACGAGTCGCCCGCCGCCTGACGGCGGTTCTCACCTGTTTCTCACGAAGCCACGGAGTGTGCCTTACCTCGGTGTCGCAGCATGTCCCTGCCACCCCACATCGAAAGGCAACACCCCGATGAACAAGAAGCTCACCGCACTCGGACTCAGCGCAGGCCTCCTCGCCGGCGCCGGCGCCGGCTTCCTGCTCGAGATGTCCGGCTCGGCCGGCGCCTCGTCGAACAGCGTCACGGCCGTCACGGTCGCCACCGACGACACGACGAGCGACGCGAGCGGGAGCACCGGCACCGACACTGCCGCCGCCGACAGCGACCGCGCCGCCGAGCACGCCGCACGCCTCCAGGCCGCACTGCAGCCGCTGATCGACGACGGCTCGCTCACCCAGGAGCAGGTCGACAAGGTGATCGCCGCGCTCGAGGCCGCCGGCCCGATGGGTGGCGGTCCGATGGGTGGCGGCCACGGCGGCCGTGGCATGGGCGGCAACCTCGACGCTGCTGCCGCGGTGATCGGCGTGACCACCGACGAGCTGCACACCGCGCTGCAGGGCGGCCAGACGCTTGCCGAGATCGCGGTCGCGAACGGCAGTACGGCCCAGGCCGTGATCGACGCGATGGTGGCCGAGTTGAAGGCGCACCTCGACGAAGAGGTCGCCGCCGGCGAACACACCCAGGACGAGGCCGACGCTCGCCTCGCCGACGCCACCACCCGCATCACCGACATGGTGAACAACGGCGCCCCGGCCGGCGGCCCCGGCATGGGCGGCCCGGGCATGGGCGGTCGCGGCCACCACGGCCACGACGATGACGGTGACGTCGACGGTGACGACACCGGCACCAGCGGCGGCACCATCGATGGTGGCCCGCAGGACACGCAGACGTCGGCCGACGCCTGATCCCTCTACGATCGGCCGGGAACCGGCTCCTCCCCGGTTCCCGGCCGATTCGTTTCCTCCCACAAGGCGCACCACATCATGAGCGGACGCATTCTCATCGCCGACGACGACCGGGCCATCCGCGAGTCGCTGAGCCGTGCCCTCACCCTCGAGGGCTACGAGGTGGTGCAGGCCCCCGACGGCGCCGCCGCATTGCAGCTCATCCAGGACCGCCAACCCGACGTGGCGGTGCTCGACGTGATGATGCCGAACGTCGACGGGCTCACGGTGTGCCGCGTGTTGCGCGCCGAACGAAATCGCATCCCGGTGCTGATGCTCACCGCCCGCACCGAGACCCCCGACCGAGTCGCCGGCCTCGATGCCGGCGCCGACGACTACCTCCCGAAGCCCTTCGACCTCGACGAACTGCTGGCCCGGCTGCGCGCACTGCTGCGACGCGCCCGCCCCGACGACGCCGACAGCGGCGCCGATCCGGTGCAGATCGCCGATCTCCGTCTCGACCCCACCAGCCGACGCGTGTGGCGCGGCGAACGTGAGGTCGAACTGTCGAAGACCGAGTTCGATCTGCTCGAGCTGTTGGTGCGCAACCAGGGCATCGTGCTCGAGCACAGCACCATCTACGACCGCATCTGGGGCTACGACTTCGGCCCCGACTCGAAGAACCTCGCGGTGTACATCTCGTACCTGCGCCGCAAGCTCGAGGGCCCCGACGACGCGAAGCTCATCCACACCGTACGCGGGGTGGGCTACACGGTGCGTGTGGCGTGAGCCTGCGCGTCAAGATCGTGCTGCTGCTGGCAGCGCTCGCTGCGACGGCCACCATCGCCATCGGTGTCGCGTCGTACACCACCACACGACACGAGCTGAACGAGACGGTCGACGCGTCGCTCGAAGCTGCGGCCGCGATGTACACCGAGCGCGGCGGCTTCGATTTCGACGGCGACGGTGACGGCGACGACGTTCGCCCCGGGCCCGGACAGGGCCCTGGCGACGGCCACGGTCCCGGTCATGGCCGCCCGCGCAGCTTCGAGCAGGTGCTGGTGCAGACCATCGACGCCGACGGCAACGTGCTCACCTCACCCGACTCGGGCGCCCTTCCCGTCAGCGACGCCGACCTCGCGGTGGCAGCCTCCACCGACCCCGACGCCGAGGCGCACCACGAGGTGGAGATCGACGGCGAACCGTTCCGCATGCTCACCGTTGCGTACGACGACGGTGCCGCGCAGTTCGCACGCTCGCTGCGCGAAGGCGAGCAAGCGCTCGAGCGCATCCTGCACAGCATGATCGTCGCCGTGCTCGTGGTCACCACCATCTCGCTGCTCGCCGGCTGGTTCATCGCCCGGCAGGTCACCCGTCGCCTCGAGGATCTCACCGCGGCGGCCGGTGAGGTGGCGAGCACCGGGCGGCTCGACGTCGCGGTTCCCGTCGACGGCAACGACGAGACCGGGCAACTGGGTCGCGCGTTCAGCGGCATGCTCGACGCGCTGCTCCGCAGCAAGCAGGAGCAGCAGCAGTTGGTGCAGGACGCCGGCCACGAGTTGCGCACACCCCTCACCAGCCTGCGCACCAATGTGTCCGTGCTGCGCCGTCGCAACGACAGCCTCACGGGCGAGCAGCGCGAGCAGGTGCTGGCCGATCTCGACAGCGAGACGCGTGAGCTCACCGATCTGGTGAACGAGCTCGTCGAGCTCGCCACCGACCGCCGCGACGACGAACCCGTGCAGCCCGTCCGACTGGGCGACATCGCCGAACGCGCGGCCGCACGCGCTCGCCGGCGGTTCGGTCGCGACGTGCAGGTGGTGGCCGACGACTCGCTGCTCGACGGCAGGCCGATGGCACTGGAACGTGCCGTGCAGAACCTGGTCGACAACGCGTGCAAGTTCTCCGACGACGGGCCGATCGAGGTCACCGTCGCGTCCGGTCGGGTGGAGGTGCGCGACCACGGGCCGGGCCTCACCGACGCCGACATCCCGCACCTGTTCGACCGCTTCTACCGATCGGTCGAGATGCGCAGCAAACCCGGCTCGGGCCTCGGTCTGGCCATCGTGCAGTCCGTCGTCGATGCCCACGGCGGGACGACGTTCGCCGGCAATGCCGATGGCGGCGGCGCCGAGATCGGGTTCACGCTGCCGCTGCCCGGCGAATGATTGCGCGCGCAGTCGTTGCTGAGAAGTCGTTCGGGTTCTAGGGTCGGGGTTTCGTCACACAGGCTGGGGGCCCCCGATGACCGACACCGCCTACAACCACTATCTGCAGGGCAACTTCGCGCCCGTGACCGAGGAGGTCACTGCGTTCGACCTGCCCGTCATCGGTGAACTGCCGGCCGATCTCGAGGGTCGCTACCTGCGCAACGGCCCCAACCCGATCGGTGCCGTCGACCAGGCGAACCATCACTGGTTCATGGGTGACGGCATGGTGCACGGGGTGCGCCTGCGCGGCGGCAAGGCCGAGTGGTACCGCAACCGGTACGTCGGCTCGCGCAACCACAGTCGAGCCTTCGGCCTGCCCGACATCCCCGGACGCAACTGGAACGACAGCCCGCACGGCCCGAACACCAACGTCGGTGGCTTCGCCGGCACCACGTGGGCCATGGTGGAGGCCGGCGGATGCCCGGTCGAGCTCACCTACGACCTCGAGACCGTGGGCCGCAACGACTTCTTCGGCACCCTTCCCGCCGCGTTCACGGCACACCCGAAGATCGACCCCGACTCCGGCGAGATGCACGCCATGGTCTACGCGTGGGGACAGTGGTTCGACCATGTGCAGTACGTGGTGGTCGGCACCGACGGCCGCGTGCGCCGCACCGTCGACATCCCGATGCAGCAGATGTCGATGCTCCACGACATGTCGCTCACGCAGCAGTACGCGGTGGTGTTCGATCTGCCGTGCAACGTCGACATCGAGCTCGCGATGGCCGGTCGGTTCCCGTTCCGCTGGCAGCCAGGTGGGTTGTCGCGCGTCGGTCTCCTCCCGCGGGAGGCCGACGCCGACGCGATCGTGTGGATCGACGTGCCCGAGTGCTACTCGTTCCACCCGATGAACGCGTTCGATCAACCCGACGGTTCGGTGGTGATCGACCTGTGTGTGTTCGACCGCATGTTCGACACCGACCTCATCGGCCCGTTCGGCGACAACCTGCCGCGCCTCGAGCGTTGGGTGCTGAACCCGGCCACTCGCACCTCGAGCGTCACGGTCATCGACGAACGCCCCACCGAGTTCCCGCGGCACCGAGGCTCGCTCACCGCGAAGCCATACCGCTACGGCTATGCGGCATCGCCGAACGACGGTGCCGAGTGGCCGACGTTGAAGTTCGACCTGCACACCGGTGAGCGAACCGAGCACTCGTACGGGCCAGGTCGCGGTGGCGGTGAGCCGGTGTTCGTGAGCCGCCCCGACCCCACCGCGGAGGACGACGGCTGGCTGCTCACGTTCGCGCACGACGTACCGAACGGCACCGCCGAACTCGTCGTGCTCGATGCACAGGACCTGTCGCGAGGTGAGGTGGCTCGGGTGCGGTTGCCGCAGCGCGTGCCGTACGGGTTCCACGGCAACTGGGTGAGCGACCGCAGCGTGCCCCCGCCCGCCTGAGCCGTCGCGGCTCGCGCGCGCCGTCTGGCAGTCTGTGCCGATGACCATCGACGTGGAGGCCGTGCTGGCCTCGCTCAGCCTCGACGAGAAGATCGCACTGGTCGCCGGTGCCGACAACTGGCACACGCCGGCCGTCACCGGCGTGCCGCCGATGCGCTGCTCCGACGGCCCTGCCGGCGTGCGCGGCACGTCGTGGACCGGGCCGGCGTCGGCGTCGTTCCCGTGCTCGTCGGCACTCGGTGCCGCGTTCGATCCGGCGCTCGTGCACGAGGTGGGTGAGGCGCTCGGTCGCGAGGCTCGCTCGAAGAACGCCCACGTGCTGCTCGCGCCGACTGTCAACCTCCATCGCACGCCCATCGGCGGTCGCAACTTCGAGTGCATGAGTGAGGACCCCGTGCTCACCACCGCCACCGCGGTGGCCTACGTGCGCGGCGTGCAGTCGCAGGGCGTCGCATGCTGCATCAAGCACTTCGTGGCGAACGACACCGAGCACGAGCGACACACCATCTCCAGCGACGTCGACGACGTCACGCTGCGCGAGCTGTACCTCGCCCCGTTCGAGCACGCCGTGCGACCGGTGGAGCAGGGCGGCGCCGGCGTGAAGGCGGTGATGAGTTCGTACAACCGCATCAACGGCGTCCACGCCAGCGAGCACCACGAGCTGCTGCGTGGCGTGTTGCGCGAGGAGTGGGGTTTCGACGGTGTGGTCATCAGCGACTGGTTCGGCACGCACAGCGCCGCGAACTCGCTGGAGGCCGGCCTCGATCTCGAGATGCCCGGCCCGCCGCGTGAGCGTGGCGACGCATTGCGCCGCGAGCTCGCCGAAGGACGCACCACGGAAGCGCGACTCGACGAGTCGGTGCGTCGGCTGCTGCAGCTGTTCGACTGGGCGGGCGTGTTCGACGGGGGCGACGAGGAGACCACCGACGACTCACCCGCGACCCGCGACATCATCCGCCGAGCAGCCATTGCCGGCATGGTGCTGTTGAAGAACGAGCGCGGCCTCCTCCCGCTCGCCGCCGACGCGCAGGTTGCGTTGCTCGGACCCAACTCCGACCGCGGGCAGATCCAGGGTGGCGGCAGTGCGCAGGTGCGACCCGACCGCAAGGTGCTGCCGCTCGGTGCGCTGCAGGCGCGCGGCGCAGTGGTGCGCCACGAGCCCGGGTGTCGCATCGAGAAGCGCCTGGCGCCGATGCGCGGTTCGTTCGAGGCGCGGTACACCGACCTGCACGGCAACACCGGCACGGCGTTGCACGACCGTCTCACGTTCCTGTGGATGGACCCACCCGCACCCGGCATCGACCGTCGCTCGTTCACCGCACACTTCGGTGGCACGTTCACCCCCGACACCGACGGCGACTGGACCATCAGCCTCACGTCGGTCGGACCCACGGTGCTGCGCATCGACGGCGAGGTGCTCATCGACCTGTCGGTCCCGCAGATCGGGGGCTCGTACTTCGGCCTCGGCAGCCCCGAGATCCGCGTCACCGTGCCGTGCGAGGCCGGTGTGTCGCGACAGATCGAGATCGATCTCGGTGAGGTGGAACGCGGCCAACTGCGCGGCCTCGCCGTCGGTGCAGCGCCGCCGCCGTCGGGTGACCTGATGGACCGGGCCGTCGCTGCTGCGGCCGACGCGCCCGTGGCGGTGGTGGTGGTGGGCACGAACGCCGACTGGGAGACCGAGGGCGAGGACCGCACCACGCTCGCGCTGCCGGGCGAACAGGACGAACTGGTTCGCCGCGTCGCTGCAGCGAACCCGAACACCGTCGTCGTCGTGAACGCCGGCTCACCGGTGGCGATGCCGTGGATCGACGAGGTGGCCGCGGTGTTGTGGGTGTGGTTCCCCGGCGAGGAATTCGGCACGGCGCTCGCCGAGGTGCTGTTCGGAGTCGAGGAACCCGGTGGCCGCCTCCCCGTCACGTTCCCTCGCCGGCTGGAGGACACGCCGGCGTTCACGTTCTACCCGGGCGCGCACGACCACATCGCGTACGGCGAAGGGTTGCTCATCGGCCACCGTTGGTACGACCAGGAAGGCATCGAGCCGCTGTTCCCGTTCGGTCACGGCCTCGGGTACACCACGTGGACGGTCGAGCCGATGGGTGTGCACGGCGACACCGGCGCCGGGGGTGCGTCGGTCGACGTCGCGGTGCGCAACACCGGCGATCGCGTCGGGAGCACCGTGATCCAGGTCTACGTCGAGCCGACCGACCGGCTCCCCGGTCGCCCGGTGCGCACCCTGCAGGGATTCGCGAAGGTCACGCTCGAGGCCGGCGCGTCGACCACCGTCCGGGTCGACCTTCCGCCACGAGCGTTCCAGCGGTGGGATCCGGCGCAGCAGACGTGGGCCACCGTGCCGGGCGATCACACCGTGTGTGTCGGCACCTCGTCGCGTCAGCTCACGCCGGCGGGCGCGTGTCGAGCAGCCGCGACGGCGTGACCGTCACGTAACGCAGGTCGGCGGTCAATCCGAACGTGCCGACGAGATCGACCACGACGTGCATCTGCGTCGACACCTTCACGCAGAACGTGCCGTCGGGGTCGACCGGCACGGCCGCGAGGTTGGCCACTGCGCCGCCCACCACCGCCTGCACTGCAGGTGCGACGGGCTGGTTCGCGGCGAAGGCGGAGCACGCGGCGGGGGTGAGCTCACCCGGCGTGGCGGCGTTCACCGCGATCAGGTTCACCAGCACTGCCGAGGCACCGGCGGGGGCGGCGATGCGGACCACGCTTCCCGCAGCGTTCGACATCGCACACCGCTCGACCTTCGTCACCGGATCGATCCAGCAGCGGCGCGTGTCGACCAACCGAGTGGGTGTCTGCGCCGTGTAGCCGAGCGCGCCCGGTGACGGCGGCGCGAAGAAGCCGGTGACGTCGATCACGTGATGACTGCTGCGCGTCGTGAACTCACAGAACTGTGCCCCCAACTCCGTACTCCGGGTCGGTACCACGGCCATGTTGGCCGTCGCCGGATCGAGATGCGTGAAGTTCACGTTGCTGTAGCGCTGTGCCCCGGGGGCGAGCACGTCACACGCGCCCGCAACCGTGTAGCCCGGACCGTCGGGTCCGACCACGGTGATGTTGGCCATCGTGGCCACCGGGGTCGCGTTGGTCGCCGCGTTGCTCATCACCTCGGTGAGACCGGTCACCGGTGCAGGTGCCATGCACACGCCCTCGGGGGTGCATGCCGTCGAGCGTCGGGTGTCGACGGTGCGGATGGGGGTCACCGGTGTGAACAGACTGCCGGTCGGTGCAGCGGCCGACGGTGCGAAGTAACCCTGCACGTCGACGACGAGATGGAACGCCGACGACTGGTAGATGCAGAACCGGCCCTTGTTGTCGAGCGGCACCACGGCCGTGGCGGAGGTGGTCCGGCCGGTTCTCACGTTCGCCGTCGACCAGGCTCGCGTCCCCGACGGTCGGGCCGCGCAGTCTTCGGCAGCGAGCCAACCCGGCGCGCGGACACCGGTCGACACGATGTTGACCAGGGCATTCGTCGCGCCCGCCGGTGGCGTCGTCGTGATGGCCACTCGCGTCCCGGCTGGCGGTGTCTCGCCGCGCATCAGGCACCAGTTCACCTGCACGCCCGCCTCGTTCACGACGTCGATGCACTTGCCGGAGCCGAGGTTGCGACGAAGGATCGCCTGCGCCTGCGCCGGGGTGCCGTTGAACTCGAAGTGCATCGGGTCGCGTACCACCGACGAGCGCCACTGCGTGGGCGTCTGGCAGCCGCTGGTCCAGGCGTAGCCGCCCCAGTAGAGGCCCCACTTCTCGGCGGTCTGCACCACCCAGCGCGGCATGTCGGTCTTCATCGGCGTGCTGCACGCTGTGACGCCGTTGATCGCGTAGTAGCGCACCATCGGGTTCTTCACGGTGTTGATGTCGCTCGCCAGTCCGAACGCATGGTTCGACAGCGAGTACCGGGTCTGGCCGGCGCAGTCCTTGCGCGTGCTCGCGGTGCAACGGAACACCCAGGTGCCACCGTCGTTGATGACGTAGCCCTTGCGTTGGATCTCGGCGTAGAACCCCTCGAACAGCGGCAGCGCGTCCTTGAACGAGCGCAGTTGCCCCACCTTCATCGCGCCGATGGCCTTGGCGTTGCTGACGAGCTGCTTCTCGAACGCCGCCAGCGCGGGGCTGCCGTTGTAGCCCCAGCCGAGCCACTTCCAACCGGTCGGCGGGAAGGTGCCGCCCACCGTGCGCTTCACGCCGAGCTTCGTCGCCATCGCCTCGTTGACCACGCCCGTGACGGGCATCGTGTTCGCGTACTGGTAGGCCTTCACCGCAGCGAGGGTCTGCGAGCCGAACGCGCCGTCGGCGATGAGCGTCGCGCCGGCTTTGTTCAGTGCCTCCTGCACCTTCGCCACGGTCGTCCCGTTCGCACCGAGCCCGAGGTCGACCCACGCGACCACGGTGGGGTTCTCCGGCTCGGGGAACGGTGCCCGCGGCCAACCGCGGGCGTCGGGCAGTTCGGCACCTGCCATCAGCACGCAACCCGCGACGTCGCCGTTGTTGGCCTGTGTGGTGGTGCACCGTGGCGGTGAGGTGGGGATGGTCCACGGCGGGTCGGCCGCCTCGACCGGCGGGGGCGTCGTCGTCGGCACCACCCCTGCCACCGCACCGGCGGCGAGGGCACACGCAAGCAGACCGCGCCGCAGACCGAACATGTCTTGTCATCGGCACGCTCGCACAGTTTCTTGACGAATCGCCGGAATGCGATCGCGAGTTCCGCGGTTGCACGCCCCGTGACCAGCACCGATTCTCCCGACCTCGCGTCCGTCGAACGTTTCATCCCCGCACCGGCCGACGCGATCTTCGACCTCCTCGCCGATCCGTCGCGCCATCAGGAGATCGACGGCTCCGGCACCGTGAAGGGCACGGGCGAGGGCTCGCAGCGTCTGGCGCTCGGATCGAAGTTCGGGATGTCGATGAAGATGGGTGTGCCGTACTCGATGGTCAACACCGTGGTGGAGTTCGAGGAGAACCGTCGCATCGCCTGGCAGCCCCGGCCGTCGCTGTCGTTCATGCGGTGGTTCGCCGGCGGCCGCATCTGGCGCTACGAGCTCGAGCCCCAGGACGGCGGCACCCTCGTGCGCGAGACGTGGGACATCACCCAGGAAGCCCATCCGCGTGCGGTGCGCAACATGCGCTCGAAGGTGATCGACTCGATGACGAAGACGCTCGAGCGCATCGAGCAGATCGTCGCCCCCTCCGCCTGATTCCTCACGGCCCGGCTCAGGGGTGGCTTGCGTCGATGACGCAGAAGCGATTGCCCTCGGTGTCGGCCAGCACCACGAAGTCGGGGTCGGCGGGGTAGTCCCACGGCACCCGGCTGGCCCCGAGCCCGACCAGCCGATCGATCTCGGCGCGCTGGTGCGTGGCCGAGTCGGTGATGAGGTCGAGGTGCACGCGGGGTCGATCCTGCACCGGCACGTCCGACCGATGGAGGGCAATGCGCGTGCCGACGCGATCGGGCGGCACCAGGATGGTGAACGCATCGGCCGCATCGGGGAAGGCCACCACCTCGTAACCGAACGCCTGGCCCCAGAAGCGTGCTGCGCGGTCGACGTCGTCGGCGCCGAGCACCACCGTGCCGAGGCGCACCGTGCCGTCGTCGGTGGTGGGCACCGGCGCCTGATCGAGACGGTCGTCGTAGGGGCGGATGGGCAGCACGGTGTTCATCTCGGCACCCAGCAGCGCAGCCATCGAGTGCAGGCCCAACCAGAACATCAAGCCGATGACGGTGGCGAACGAGCCATAGATGGGGTTGGCACGCACGATGGCGCGGGTCATCAATGTGGCGCCGGCCACCTGGAACACTGTGAAGGCGACACCACCGAACACGGCGCCCGGCCACCACTGTCGGGGCGTCGGACGCCGCGTGCTCAGCCAGTGGTACGTGGCACCGAGCACCAGGGTGTTGATGGCCAACGTGCCGATCAGCAGCCAGATGCGACTGCCCCACTCGGTGCGCGTGGCGCTGACCAGACCGGTCAGCATCGCCGCGCCGACCTGCGCGGCGCCGATCACCACGATCGCGATGAGCGACTGGAGTCGAGCCTTCAACGCGTTCGGTCGTTGGGCCAACGGCACGTCGGCGATGTCGTCGAGTGCCATCTGCAGCACGTTGAACGCCTTCAACCCGGCCCAGAGCGCGGTGAGCAGACCGACCACCAGGAGAGTGACGCTGCCGCGCAACAGGCTGGGATCCTGTTCGAGTTCGCTCCCGATGATGGGGAAGTTGGCGAGCACCGACTCGATGATGCGCTGCTGCAGTTCGACGTTGTCCTGCAGCACGAAGCCGAGAATGGTGGTGAACACGAGCATCAGCGGGAAGACCGACAGGAAGCCGTAGTGCGCGACCAGTGCACTGTTGCGCCCCGTGCGGTGCAACCGGAACCGATCGATCGCCGTGACGAGCGTGTTCGCGAGCGGCCATCGACGACGTACGTCGAGCACCCGCGGGTGCGTCGTCCAGTTCGTTCGGGCCATGGCCCCCGAGGCTACGTGGGTCAGGACATCTCGGCGAGGCGCTTGCCGGCCAGGTCGTGGCCGAGCAGCACCAGCACCGTCGCATCCGCGAGGTTCTCGTTGGCGCCGGTGATCCACACCGGCGTGGGCATCGGCAGGATCTCGAGCCCGCCCATCAGCCGGCTCACCGAGCGGGCGACTTCTTCGCTGCCGGCGACGACGTAGATCTTGCTGACGTCGAGGTCGCCGTCGGGGCCCGCGCCGTTGGTGGCCTTGCGGGTGTCGAAGCCGAGTGCGGCGAACTCGTCGGTGAGCAGACCCGCGGCGCCGTCGACACCCGACGCGTTGGCCACCTTCACCACACCACCGACGACGACCAACGGCTGCGTGGTGGTGGTGGGCGGCAACGTGGTGGTGGGCGGCAGGGTGGTGGTGGGTGCGAGCGTGGTGGTGGTGGACGTCGAGGTGCTCGACGTCGACGCGGCCGGCTCGGCATCGCCGATGTCGCTGCTGCAGGCAGCGAGGGCGCCGACCAGCAACGTCACGGCGACGAGGCGGCGCGCGAACGAGGTGGGGCGAGCGGGGGGAGTGCACGTCACGCCCTCCAGCCTGACCGACCGCGCGGTCCAACTCAAGTCTTGGTGCGAAGCTGTCACGATGCTGGTGCCGATCCGTCATGCGCGCCGCGCCGATGTGGCGGCGTTGGTCGCCATCGCCGAGGAGGGCGAGGCGCCGGGGGTCGACGAAGGGTATCTCGACTTCGTCGCCGCGCAGGGTCGGTTGCTGGTCGCGTGCGACCCCGAGCAGGACAACGCCGTGGTCGGCTTCGCGGGCAGCATTCCAATCGGCGGCGCCGCGATGGTGACCGATCTGTTCGTCGGCTCGAGACGGCGCGGCGCCGGCGTGGGCGGTGCACTGTTGGCCGCGGTCACCGACGGGTTCGATCGCCGGATGACGTGCAGCTCCGCGCACCCAGCGGCGCTGCCTGCATACGTCCGCGCCGGGCTCGAACCGCAGTGGCCGGTGCTGGTGCTGCACGGCCACGGCACCGGGTCCGCCGTGCCAACGATCGACGGCCCGTGGCGACACGACCGCCACGAGCTGATCGGCTACTACGAGTCGCTCGGCGCCGAGGTGGGCGCCGACCACGTGCTGCAACGGTCGACCGATCCTCGCACGCCGCATCGTGTGGTGCGGATGATGAGCGACCAGCCCGCGGTCGACATCGACCGCATCCTGGCGACCGTGCCTGCCGACGACACCGTGGAGTTGTGCGTCCCTGCGCCGTCGCCACTGGCGGCGCTGCTGCAGACCCGTGGGTTCGCGGTGGTCGACGACGACCTGTTCTGCGCCACGCCGGGGGTGCATCTCGTGCCGCAATTGGTTGTACTGCACAGAGGGTTGCTCTGAATGGCCTAAGGTCCGGACGTGCGTCGCTGGGGGGCTCGCCACATCTCTACGTCAGCCGTGGCATGGGGCACCATCGCGGCCGTCGTGCTGCTGCAACTGGTGCACTACCCGATGCCGTTCGGGCTGTGGGTGGAGAGCGTGGTGAAGGGCGTGCTGTCGTCGATGCTCGCCATCGGCCTCGCGCTCATCTACCGCGCCAACCGTGTCGTCAACTTCGCGCAGGCCGAGCTCGGCACCGTACCGACGGGGTTCGCCGCGTCGTTCATCCTGTTCTGGGGGTGGCCGTACTTCCTCGGCATGAGCGTCGGGCTGGTGATGGCCTTGTTGCTCGGCGCCATCGTCGAGGTCGCGTTCATCCGTCGCTTCCGCAACTCGCCGCGCATGGTGGTGACCGTAGCGACGCTCGGCATCACCCAGTTGCTGCTGGTGATCGGCATCCTCATCCCACGGTGGTGGGGTCGGAACCTCGCGAGCGAGCGCCTCGACCCGCCGGTCGACTGGAAGTTCACGCCCAGCTTCCAGTTGCGCTTCTGGAGGGCCGAGCCGGGCGGCTACATCCTCAACGCCAATCACCTCATCGCGCTGGTGGTGGGCCCGGCGGCCATCCTGTTCGTCGCGTGGTTCCTCAACCGCAGTCGCCTCGGCACCGCCATCCGCGCCTCTGCCGAACGCACCGATCGCGCCGCGATGTTGGGCATCCCGGTGTCGCGGCTCAACACCATCGTGTGGGCCATCGCCGGGGCACTCGCCTATCTCGGGCTGTTCCTGCGCAGCGGCATCACCGGTGTGCCGCTCGGCTTCGCCGCCGGCCTGCCCGCACTGCTGGTGGCGCTGGCCGCCTTGGTGATCGGCCGGCTCGAACGGCTGCCCACCATCGCGTTCGCCGCGATGTCGCTCACGCTGCTCGAGTCGGGCATCACGTGGAACTCCGAGTCGCCGTTCCTCGCCTACCCGATCATGGCGGGCGCGATGTTCGTGGCGCTGTTGGCACAGCGGTCCAGCACGCTGCGCCGCGACAACGACGCCACCAGCAGTTGGCGCGGCGCCGAACAGGTGCGGCCGGTGCCGCCGGTGCTGGCCTCGTACGGATGGGTGCCCACGGTGCGCTGGACGCTCATCGCGCTCGGTGTGCTCGGCGTGGTCGCGGTGCCGCTGGTGCTCGACGTCGATCTCGTCATCAAGGCCACCGCGCTCGTGGCGTTCGTGCTCATCGGTCTTTCGCTGGTGGTGCTCACGGGATGGGCCGGGCAGATCTCGTTCGGTCAGATGGCGCTCGCCGGCATCGGCGCCGCGGTCAGTGCCACCCTCACGTGGCGGTGGCACGTCGACATGACACTCGGACTGCTGCTCGGTGGCCTGGCAGGTGGTGTCGCGGCGTTCGTCGTCGGTCTGCCCGCGCTGCGACTGCGCGGCCTGTACCTGGCGGTCACCACCTTCGCGCTGTCGCTGGCCACCGAGTACTGGCTGCTCAACGACCGGTTCTTCACGTGGTTCCCGAACACCGAGACCGGGTTCCAACGCGACCCGCTGTTCGGCAAGGTGCGGCTCGACACACCGACACGCTTCTACGCGTTCTCGGTGATCGTCCTCACCCTCACCCTGCTCGCGTTGCAGGGCATTCGCCGCACCCGCACCGGACGTGTGATCGTGGCCATCCGCGAGAACGAACGCGCCGCGCAGAGTTACGCCGTGGGTGTGGTGCGGGCGAAGCTCACTGCGTTCGTCATCAGCGGCATCATCGCCGGCATGGGCGGCGCGCTTCTCGCGCAGGGCAACACCAGCTTCAGCATCGCCACCTTCACCACGGGCGAGAGCTTCAACGTGTTCATCAGCGCTGTCATCGGCGGCCTCGGCATGTTCAGCGGCGCGTTCCTCGGTGCGCTGTACCTGCGCGGCACCCGCTGGTTCATCAACGATCAGGCGTGGCAGTTGCTGTCGACCGGGTTCGGTGTGTTGCTCGTCCTGCTCGTGCTGCCGGGCGGCCTCGGCAGCCTGTGGGTGAAGCTGCGCGACGTGGGTATGCGGCTGCTCACCGGCCGGCGCGTCGACGATCCGGCCGTGCTGGCCGAACCCGCGCCGGCACCCGCGCCCACGACACCCGGGACGTCCGCGCCACCGACGATGGAGGCCGATCCGGCATGAACGTGTTCCGGCGATTCCTGCGCGGCGTGCGCCACCCGATGGTGTGGCTGCGCGACGTGTGCGGTGGCGAGTCGGCGTTCCCGCTCGTGGTGCTGTTCGGCCTGAACGCGGTCGACGAGTTCGACCGCACCGCGTTCGGCATCCTCCTGCCCAACATCCGTGACGAGTTCAACCTCGACAACACCGGAGTGCTCGGCCTGGTCGCGCTGTCGTCCATCGCGGCGCTGGCGCTGCAGGTTCCCATCGCGCAGTACGCCGACCGATCTCGTCGTGTGCCGTTGGCCATCGCAGGTGCGGTGGTGTGGGCGGTGTTCAGCGGAATGACCGGCCTCGCGACCGGCGTCGTGATGCTCACCATCGCACGCAGCGGCAGCAGCCTCGGCAAAGCGGTGATCGACCCCACGCACAACTCCCTCCTCGCCGACTACTACCCGATCGAGGCGCGCAGCAAGGTGTTCAGCACACACCGCGCCGCCAACGCAGTCGGCGCCTTCATCGGTCCGCTCACCGCCGGCCTGCTGGCGTACGCGTTCGACTGGCGAGTGCCGTTCCTGGTGTTCGTCGTACCGACCATCGTCTTCGCCGTGCTGGCGCTGCGGTTGCACGAGCCGGTTCGCGGCAAGTGGGAGCGCGAGGCCACGGGCGCCAACGACGACGTCGCCAACACCGAGGAGACCGTGCCGTCGTTCGCCGAGAGCTGGCGCACCGTGCAGAAGATCCACACACTGCAGCGGCTGTGGTGGAGCCTGCCGTTCCTGGCCACCGCACTCATCGGCTTCGTCGTGCTGGCGTCGCTGCTCTACGAGCAGCAGTTCGACCTCGACGAGCGAGCCCGCGGCGTCGCCGCCGCCGTTGCCGAACCGTTCCAACTGGTGGGTCTGGTGCTCGGCACTCGCTACATCACGAAGCGATTCATGGCCGACATGAAGGGGCTGATCCGTTTCCTCGCGCGCATCGCCGTCATCACGTCGATCGCGTCCGTCGGCTTCGCCGCCGCACCCACCGTGTGGATCGCGGTCGCGCTCAACTGCGTCATCTCCGCCACGCTCGCCGTCGTGGGACCGGGCATCCTGGTGGCGCTCTCGCTGGCCATTCCGGCACGTGCCCGCGCCACCGGTTTCAGCGTCGCGTCGCTGTGGGTGATCCCTGGCCTGCTCATCCTGCCGCTCATCGGTTGGATCTCGAACGAGATCGGCATCCGCTGGGGCATGCTCACCCTGGTGCCGCTGTTCATCATCGGCAGCCTCATCCTCGGGTCGGCGCAGCACACCATCGACGCCGACATCGCGCAGGTGTGGCAGAGCTCGGCGGCGCGTAGCGAAGCGCTGTACCAGCGCCGCCACGGCCACGCCGACCTGCTCATCGTGCGCAACCTCGACGCCGGCTACACCGGCCGGCAGGTGCTGTTCGGTGTCGACATCGACGTGAAGGAAGGCGAGATCGTCGCCCTGCTCGGTACCAACGGCGCCGGCAAGAGCACCCTGCTGAAGTCGATCAGCGGGGTGGTGGAGGCCGACCGCGGTGCCGTCGTGCTCGACGGTCGCGACATCACCCACGCGCCACCGGAGGAGATCGCGACGTTCGGCATCAGTCAGGTGCCGGGCGGGCAGGGCGTGTTCGGTTCGCTCACCGTGGCCGAGAACCTGCAGCTCGCCGGCTGGACCCGTCGAGCCGACCCGGCCGGCGTGGCGGCCGCCACCGAGGAGGTGCTGACGCTGTTCCCGGTGCTGCGCGAACGCCTCGACCGCTCTGCCGCCGACCTCAGCGGTGGCCAGCAGCAGATGCTCGCGCTCGGCATGGCGTTCGTGGCCAAGCCGAGGGTGCTGCTCATCGACGAACTGTCCCTCGGCCTCGCGCCCGTGGTGGTGGGTCAACTGTTGCCGCTCGTGCAGCGCGTCGCCGAACAGGGCACGGCGGTCATCCTCGTCGAGCAGAGCGTGAACGTGGCGCTCACCGTGGCAGAACGCGCGTACTTCATGGAGCGCGGCACCATCCGGTTCTCGGGCCCGACGTCGGAGCTGCTCGACCGCAAGGACCTGTTGCGGTCGGTGTTCCTGTCCGGCGCGGCTGAACCCGGTGTCACGGCTGCCGTGGCGGCCCCGGCACCGTCGGGCGAACCGCTGCTGCAGGTGATCGAGGTGGTGAAGTCGTTCGGCGGCAACCGCGCCGTGAACGTCGCCAGCTTCGACGTGTACGAGCGCGAGATCCTGGGCATGATCGGCCCCAACGGAGCCGGCAAGACCACCATCTTCGATCTCATCAGTGGCTTCGTGCCGCACGACATGGGGCGCATCGTGCTGGCAGGTCGCGACATCGGCGAGCTGCCACCCGACCAGCGCGCCGCCGCGGGGTTGGGTCGCAGCTTCCAGGATGCGCGGCTGTTCCCCGACATGACCGTCGAGGAGACGCTCGCCGTGTCGCTCGAACGGTGGGTGAAGAACCGCAGCGCCATCGCAGCGGCCGTGCGCTGGCCGGCGGTGTACGACGACGAGGAACGCACCGCGCTGCGCGTGCACGAACTGATCGAACTGATGCACCTCGGCGACTACCGCAACGCGTTCGTGCGCGAGCTCAGCACCGGCACGCGTCGCATCGTCGACCTCGCCTGCATCGCTGCGCATCGCCCGGTGATGGTGATGCTCGACGAACCGTCGGGTGGAATCGCCCAACGAGAAGTGGAAGCACTGGCCCCCGTGCTGCGCCGTCTGCGCGACGAGATGGGCGCCAGCCTGCTGGTGATCGAACACGACATCCCGCTGATCTCGTCGATCAGCGACCGGCTCGTCGCGCTCGACCAGGGTGCCGTGCTCACGTCGGGCACACCGTCCGACGTACTGCAGCATCCGGAAGTGATAGAGAGCTACTTGGGGAACAACACTGCGGCGCAAGCACGCAGCGGCACGAGGGGGTAATGCCATGCAGCCAGCCAGCGCATCGGGAGCCACGCCGCCCGGCGGCAACCGTCAGCTGAAGCGATGGGGACCGATCATCGGTGTGGTCGTCGTCGCGCTCGTGGGAGGCGGCATCCTGCTGGCCACCCAGGGCGGCGACGACGAGGACGCCGGCGGTGACACGACGCTCGCGGTCGAGACCACGGCAGGGGGCGACACCACCGTGCCCGGCACCGACCCGGTCAGCACCGACACCGCGCCACCGTCGGGCGAGATCACGTTCCCGATGAGTTGGAGCGACGCCGAGGCCGCCGGCCTCACCGACCAGATCGAGTGGGGCGAGCGGTGCGACACCAGCACCGGCCGCATCGCCGTGCCCGACTTCTTCCGCAGCGAGTGCTTCGCGCCGTTCACCGGCGACAACGGCGGCGCCACCGCCACCGGCGTGACCGCCGACGAGATCACCATCGTGTACTACGAGGGCCCGAACGCCGACCCGGTCATCTCGTACATCACCGACGCGATCTCGGTCGACGACACCAACGCCCAGCAGTTCGAGACGATGAAGGGCCTCGTCGCCTACTACGAGGCGTACTACGAGTTGTACGGCCGCACCATCAACCTGGTCACGTACGAGGGCACCGGCATCGCCACCGACGAGGTGGCCGCCCGCGCCGATGCCGCCGCGATCGTCGAGCAGTACCAGCCGTTCGCCGTGCTCGGTGGCCCGGCGCTCACCAGTGCGTTCGCCGATGAACTGGCGAAGAACCAGACGCTCTGCATCGGCTGCACCCCCGGCCAGCCGCCGGAGTTCTACACCGACCGCGACCCGTACGTGTGGGGCCTCGACGGCAGCGCCATCCAGAAGCAGACCCACGTGCTCGAGTTCATCCAGAAGCAGCTCATCGGCAAGAACGCCGAACACGCCGGCGAAGCGCTGCAGGCCACACCGCGCACGTTCGGCATGGTCTACCTCGAGAGCAGCGGTGCCTCGAAGGACCTGGCCGACCGCTTCGGCAGCGAGATGGCTGCTCTGGGAGCACCGCTCGCGGAGGTGGTGGCGTACCAGCTCGACCCGGCAACCATCCAACAGCAGGCGTCGCAGGTGATCACCAAGCTGAAGGCCGCCGGCGTGACCACCGTGGTGTTCAGCGGCGACCCCGTGGCCCCGCGCGACTTCACCAAGGAGGCCACCGCGCAGGAGTACTTCCCGGAGTGGGTGGTCGCGGCCAGCACGCTCGTCGATGTGACGGCGTTCGCCCGCACCTACGACCCGCAGCAGTGGGCGCACGCGTTCGGTGTCACCCAGTTGGCCGCTCGCGGCAACCCGGTCACCACCGGCGCCTATGCGAACTACGAGTGGTTCACCGGTTCGCCGCCGCCTGCCGACGACTCGATCGGGGTCATCGCACCCAACCCGGCGTTGTTGTTCGCCGTGTTGCAGGGCATGGGTCCGAACGTGACCGCCGAGTCGTTCCGCGATGCGCTGTTCGCCGCCGACGCCACCACCCGGGCCATCAGCCAACCGTCGCTCAGCTACGGCGACAAGGGCATCTGGGCCGGTGTGACCGACTATCAGGGCGTCGACGACGCCACGGTGTTCTGGTGGGACCCTGCAGCCACCGGACCCGACGAGATCCGCAAGGACGGCACCGGGATGTACCAGTACGTCGACGGCGGCACCCGCTACCTGCCGGGCGAGTGGCCGACGGAGGACCGCCTGTTCGACCCCGATGGGGCCGTCGCCATCTACGACACCCCACCCCCGGGCGAGGAACGCGGCGACTACCCCAGCCCGGCCGGCTGATCAGTCGGGGAGGGTCCAGTCGATCGGTGTGAGGCCGGCCGCTTCGAGCGCCGCGTTGGTGGCGCTGAACGGCCGGCTGCCGAAGAACCCGTTGTGCGCGCTGAGTGGCGATGGGTGCGCCGATTCCACGACGGTGTGGCGCTCGAGGTCGATCAGCGACTTCTTGCGCCGCGCCGACGCGCCCCACAGGACGAACACCACCGGATGCGGCTTCGCGTTCACGGCGCAGAGCACCTCGTCGGTGAACGTCTCCCAGCCCTTGCCCTGATGTGACGCGGCCTGGCCGGCGCGCACCGTGAGCGTCGCGTTGAGCAGCAGCACGCCCTGACGGGCCCACGCCTCGAGGTTGCCGTGTCGCGGTGCCGGAATGCCGAGGTCGGCCGTGAGCTCCTTGTGGATGTTCTGCAGCGACGGGGGAACCGCCACGCCGGGACGCACCGAGAAGCACAGCCCGTGCGCCTGGCCGGGCCCGTGGTAGGGGTCCTGGCCGAGGATCACCACCCTCGTGGTGGCGTACGGCGTGAGGTGCAGCGCGGTGAACACCTCGGGCGCCGGGGGAAAAACGACGTGGCGGGCGCGCTCGCCCGCCACGAAGTCCTGCAGTTGTCGCCAGTACGGCTTCGCGAATTCGCTGCGCAGTACCGGATTCCAGTCCGTGGTGGGCACGCCCCCAGTATGGAGGGTGCCCGACCGTCGGACCGGCTCACTCGAAGGTGATCAGGGAGCGACGCTCGACGAGCTGCTGCTCGAGCTGCTGCTGGACGTGTCGTCGTCGTCATCGTCGTCGACCGTCGAGCTGGTGGCGTCGTCGTCATCGTCATCGTCGTCGTCGTCATCATCGTCGACCGACGTCGACGAGCTGTCGTCGTCGTCATCGTCGTCGTCGATGGAGCTCGAGGTGCTGTCGTCGTCATCATCGTCGTCGATCGACGAGCCAGTGGCGTCATCGTCGTCGTCGATGGAGCTCGAGGTGCTGTCGTCGACACTCGACTCGGTGGCCTCGTCGTCGACCGACGAGCTGGTGGCGTCGTCGTCGTCCATCGAGCTCGACGTGGCATCGTCGTCCATCGTGGACTCGGTGGCGTCGTCGTCGATGCTGGCCTCGACACTGGTGGTGGTGTCGTCCTGCTTCGAGCGGCTGCTGCCGGTGGCGGCGGCGGCGAACCCGGCAGCTCCGAACACCAGCACACCCGTGAGGGCGCTGATGACGATCATGCGGCGGCGTTGGTCGATCATTGGTCTGTTCCTTCCCGTCTGAACGAGGAGGACACGACGATGCACCACGAAACGTTGGGCACCTTCCAAATCTTTGACAAACACAAGGACATCGCGGGAGGAGCGGCCCGGCACCGCCGAAAACCGCCACTGACCGGGACGGATCAGCCGTGCTGGGTGATCTCCTCGCGCAGTTCGCCGTTGTCGGTGCGCACCTCGATGCGCCACGTGATGTCACCGTCGGTGAACTCCACGCGCACACGGTGGGCCTCGACCTTGCGCTGGTCGACCCGCTCCTCGAACTCGTCGGCGGGGTCGGTGCTCACCAGGGTGAGCACGCCGTCGGTGGAGGAGATGATGACGGAGCCGCCGTCCGACACGTAGGTGTGGGAGCCGTCGGCGAGCGGTGTGGAGGTGGACGAGCTGCTGCTCGAGCCGCTGTTCCCACTGCCCGAACCACTGTTGTTCGACGTGCTCGGGTCGGGGATGGTGAGCGAGATGACCGGGATGGTGGTCTCGGCGACGCTGGTGTCGGCGCCCTCGCTGCCGCCGTCGACCGTGGACATCGAGGTCTCGACCGTGACGTCGGTGGACGTGGCAGCGGTGCTGTCGGAGAACGTGTCGGCCGGCGAGAGCTGATCGTTGCGGCCGCCACCCTGGGCGGCGAACGTGGCGAGCCCGAACAGCGCGACACAGGCGGCGGTGCTGGCGACGAAGGCGCGGCGGCGCTTCACCTGGCGCACCCGGCCGCGCACGGCGGCGAAGGCGACGTTGTCGTCGGGATAGGCGCCGCTGAGGCGGCCGAGCATCGACTCGATCTGGGGGTCGTCGAACTCGTGGGTCATCGGGGGGTCTCCTTCGTCTCCTCCACCAGGCCGCGCAGGCGGGCGCGACCCTGGTGCAAGTGGAACCGCACCGCGCCATCGCTGATCTCGAGTGCGGCGGCCACTTCGGCCACGCTGAGACCCTCGACGTAGAACAACGCCATCGCCAACCGCTGCTGCCGGGGCAGTCCGGCGAGGAGGGCACCGGCATCGGCGCCGTCGCTCCACTCCACCCCGTCGTCGCGGATCTCGCCCTGCATGCGTTGCACGGCCTTGTCCTTGCGACCCTGGCGACGGCTCTCGTCGCGCAGCTTGTTGATGGCGACACGGCGGATCCAGCCCACCGGGTCGTCGTAGCGTTGCACCCG
>Ga0172367_10001743_pt1 | contig 30967 bp, 37 predicted proteins | sample Lak10m_FD_114542 | JGI IMG/M metagenome (GOLD analysis project Ga0172367, IMG submission 114542) | Freshwater microbial communities from Kabuno Bay, South-Kivu, Congo - kab_022012_10m | ecosystem: Environmental > Aquatic > Freshwater > Lake | place: Democratic Republic of the Congo: South-Kivu...
AAAATTATGTTTAAAAAAACTTCAAATATATTAAATATTTTTAATATTAAAACTATTACTAATAGTTCAAACAAAAATTTATCTGTTAAGGATTTAAAACCTAATTTAAGTGTTAAAAAAGATCTAGCTTTTGTAAAACCAATATTTAATACTATAAATAAAACTAAAACTTTAATTAAAAAAACAATATTAACTACACCAATAATTAATATTTTCAAAAAAAATTCAAAAAAAATAGAAAATTATTTAAATTTTATTAATAAACCTAAAACTGTACAATATTCACGTGATTTATCTACACCTTTAAATATATTTACAACAAAAGCATTAACAAGATTAAATAAGACTACTACTACTATAGATCTAATTAGACCATCAATTAATTTAAATACAAATATTATAGATAAAATAAACTCTCAAAACAATATAATAACTTTACCAATTACGGATACAGCTACGCCTATATCAAACAATACAATATTTACTAATCCTAGTAATATTAATTTAGATTTTGTTCAAGTTAATTTAAATTCTAAAGAAGAATTTATAGATTTAATTCAAGATTATGTTCCACGTTCATCATCGGTACGTAATATACATAATTTTAGATTTAATTCTATAATTTTAAATTATATATATAATTCAATTTATCGCTATTATTTAAAAGTTTTTAAATTTATTAATTATAAACCATTTCGTAACATTTTTATATTTTTTAAAAAATTTACAATAATTGTATTAATTTATCATATATTAAATTTTTTTCTTAAAAAAAAATTAAAACAAATTTTAATTCATGGATTATTAACAGCATTTACGACAATTTTATTATTTATTCAATATTTAATAGATAAAGGTGTAGAAACAGGGTTTTTTAATATTACAAATAAATTTTTAGGAGTTTTAATAAATTTTTTCGAAGCTCTAATTAAATTTTTAAAATATTTAATTACTTTAGATTTTCAAACACCTACTTTTAATTTTGTTTATAATTGTCTTATGAATTTAGATGATCAGATTAATTATAGTGACTATTTTCTTTATAGTAGTTTCGATGAATTAGTAGAAGATTTACAAAAAGGATTTATTACACTTATTAAACTTTTTTTTATTATACTTTTTAAAATTATTAATTTTATTTTTAATTAAAATTAGTTAGAATTTACTATCTAAAATAGATATAAATATTAAATTAAATTTAATTTTTTTAAAAATGAACTATTATGTAAATAAGAATTAAAATTCTTATTTACATAATAGTTCATTTTTTATTTTATTATATATATATTAAATATGATTACTTTTTTAAAAATGTTAACTTCTATTCAAAATGCTATAAAAGTTAAACAAAAATATACATATGTTTTATATAGTAAACTTAATTTAAATACTTTAAAAATTTTTAAACAACAAGGTTATATTAAAAATTATAATATAATTAAATTAATATCAAATTTTTATTATATTCAAATTGAATTAAAATATCAAGGATTTTGGATTAAAAATTCAGTAATTAGTGAAATTAAATTAATTAGTAAACCTAGTTTAAAAATTTATAAAAAATATAAAAATATTTTAAATTATTTCAAATTATTAAATAAAAATGAAGGATTGTTTATTATTTCTACTTCTTTTGGTTTAATGAGTCATTTAAAAGCTCTTTTATTTAAAAAAGGAGGTCAAATTTTATGTTTTATTAATTAAAAATATGTCACATATTGGAAAAAGTATTATTCAAATACCAAACAATGTTTTTCTTTTTTTTTTTAAAAATAAAATAATAATTAAAGGTTTATATGGAGTTTTAGAACAACCTATTTTAGATATTATTGAATTTAAACAAATTAATCAAAATTTATTTTTAAATTTAAAAGTAAATAAAAAAAAAAAATATTTAAGTTATTATGGATTAATCCATACTTTAATTAAAAATAAAATTATTGGAGTTAATTTAAATTATTCTAAAATTTTAAATTTAGAAGGAATTGGGTATAAATTTCAACTTGATAATAATATATTAAAATTATTTGTTGGTTTTACTCATTCAATAAATCTTTTAATTCCTACAAATATTAAAACTATATTACATTCTCCAACAAAATTAGAAATTATAGGAATTGATAAAGAACTTGTAGGAAATTTTTCTTCAAAAATTCGTGAACAAGCAATTCCAGATCCATATAAAGGAAAAGGGGTAATTTTTCAAAATGAAATTTTAAAAAAAAAAGCAGGTAAAACTAAAAAATAAAATTATGAAAAAATTTATTAAAAAAATTTTTTAAAAAAAAAAAAAACGTTATTATAAATTTAATAATAAAAATTTAAAAAAAAATAGATTATCTATTTTTAAATCTAATAAAAATATTTATGTTCAAGTTATCAATGATTTAGAACAAAAAACTATAGTTTCTTATTCTAGTCTTAACAAGAATTTTAAATTAAAAAAAAAATCTACAAAAATAATTGCTTTTTATATAGGTCAAGAATTATATAAAAAATTTTTACTAGAAAATTTTAATAAAATTTTTTTTGAAAAAAAAAAAAAATATCATGGTCGAATTAAAGCTTTAATTTGTGGTTTTCGTTCATTATCTTTAGATAATAATAATATTATTTAATATTATGATTTTAACTTTTAATTTTATTAAAAATACAATAAATTTTGAAACAAATTTAAATCTATTAAAAAGTATTAATTGGACTTTTAAAATATTAGAAATAAAAAAAATTACAAAAGTAGTAAAAGGAGGAAAAATTTTACGTTTTAGAACTATTTTAGTTATTGGTAATAATAAAAATACTGTTGGTTTAGGAATTGGAAAAGCGGATGATATAGCTATTTCTTTAGAAAAAGCATTTTTAAATGCAAAAAAAAATATAATTTATATTTTTTCAACAAAAAAAAAATCTATTTTTTTTTCTAGTTTAAATAAATTTAAAGCTTCTCAAATTAATTTATATTCAACAAATAAAGATACTGGTATTTTAGTAAGTAATCAAATTCGTTCTATTTTTGAATTAGCAGGAATTCAAAATATCTTAGGAAAACAATATAAATCCAAAAATATTTTAAATAGTTCTAAAAATATTATTTTAAGTTTAATTAAATTAAATCAAAAATATTTTATTAATAATTTTTTTTTTAAATCTCAAAAATATTTAAAAAAAAAACTTATTAATAATTAATTATATTAATATTTTAATATGAAAATTCGTACATCTATAAAACGTATTTGTAAACATTGTCAAATAATTAAGCGTTATGGAAAATTACGAGTTATTTGTAAAAATTTAAAACATAAACAACGTCAAAAATAAAAATATGATTCGTTTATTAGGACATAATTTATTAAATAAACAACCAATTTATATCGCTTTAACAAAAATTTATGGTATTGGTTTATCTACATCAAAAAAAATTTTAAAAAATTTAAATATTGAATTAAATATAAAAGTTAAAAATTTAACAACAACTCAATTTTCTTTATTACGTACTTTTTTAGAAAAAGAATCAAATTGTTTTGAAGGAAATTTAAAAAAAAAATATAAAATTAAATATTAAACATTTAATTGAAATTAATTGTTATCGTGGTAAACGTCATTTAAAATATTTACCTGTTAATGGGCAACGTACTCGTACAAATAGTCGTACTGTACGTAAAAAAATTTTATTATTTTTATAAACTATATTATGAAAAAAATAAAAAAAACAATTAAATTTGGAATTTTAAATATTGATTTTCGAAAAAATAATATAATAATTAATATTAGTGATTTATTAGGAAATACATTAGGTTGGATTTCTGCAGGATTATTAGGTTTTAAAGGAGCAGAAAAAAAAAGTTTATTTGTTATTCAAACTGTTGCTGAAAAAACAATTTCAAAACTTCTTTCTTTTGGAATTAAAAAACTTAAAATAATAATAAAAGGTAATCTTTTTGGAAGAGAAAATTATATTAATATATTAAAAAATACTGGATTTAAAGTTATTTCTTTTGAAGATAAAACTCCAGTTATTTATAATGGATGTAGACCACCTAAAAAACGACGTTTATAACTTTTTATTATGAAATTTAAAAAAATATTACCTTATATAATTGAAGTAAATAAATTTTATGGATGTTTTTTATTTGAACCTTTAGAAATAGGACAAGGAATTACATTAGGAAATGCTTTACGTAGAACATTATTATCAGAATTAACAGGGTATGGAATTACAAATATTAAAATAAATAATATTAAACACGAATTTAATGTTATTGAATATTTAAAAGAAGATATTTTAGAAATAATTTTAAATTTAAAAGAAATTATTTTTAAAAATCAAACATTTCAAAATACTCTTAAATCAAAAGCTTTTTTAATAGTAAATGAATCTGGTATTATTACAGCAAATAAATTTTGTTTTTTAAATAAAAATTTAATAATACTTAATCCAACGCAATATATTTGTACTTTAGTTAATTCTTTAAATTTTTACTTAGAATTAATTATTGAAAGAGGAAAAGGTTATAAATTAAAAGAAGAAAATTTAAATTTAGATTCTAATTTAATTTCATTAGATACAAATTTTAATCCAATTAAAAAAGCAAATTATAAAGTAAAGTTAATTTATGATAAGTACGGAAAAATTAAAGAATCTTTAATTTTTGATCTTTATACTAATGGGAGTATTTCTCCTCAACGTAGTTTAAATGAAAGTTTAAAAATTTTAATAGAATTATTTTCTTCTTTTTTATATTTTTAACATTTATGCAAATTAAAGATATTTATACCATATTTCCTACAAAACAAAATCATATCCCTAATTGGTTTATTTTTGATGCAAAAGAACAATATTTAGGTCGTTTTTCTACAAGAGTAAGTAAAATATTACAAGGTAAAGAAACCTCTTATTATACTTCTAATATTTTTCAAGGAAATTACGTAATTATTCTTAATGCAAATAAAATTAAAATAACAGGGAATAAAGATAAACAAAAAAAATATTATAGAAATTCTCAAAGACCTGGTAATTTAAAAATAAAAACTTTTAAAATTTTACAAAACTCTTTTTCATTTAAAATTTTAGAAAATGCGATTTGGGGTATGTTACCAAAAAATAAATTAGGAAAATTTTATTTTAAACATTTATTTATTTATAAAAATAATAAAATTCCATTTACAAATAAACTTAAAATAAAATTAATTAATTTATTTTCTTTAAATAAAGTATTAAAAAATTGGATTTATATAAAAAATAAATAATTTTTTTATGAATAATATTTTATATTCATTTATTAGTAAACGTAAAACTGCTTTTGTAAATATTTTTTTAACAGTAGGTAATAAACAAATTTTTATTAATAATAAAATAATTAATGAAAAACATAATATTTATACTGAAAGAATTTTATTTTTATTAGAATTTTTTAAAAATTATAATATATATATTAAAGTACAAGGAGGAGGTTTTAATTCACAAATAGAAGCAATTGAATTTGGGTTAGCTTCTTTAATAATAAAATTTAATAAAGATTTAAAATCTTTATTAGATAAACAAAATTTTTTAAAAAAAGATGTACGTATTAAAGAACGACGAAAATATGGATTAAAAAAAGCAAGAAAAGCTTCTCAATATTCAAAACGTTAATATTTTTATGATAAAAAAAAATTTACATCCTATACTTTATAAAACTAATATTATTTTTGAAGGTAAAAAATTATTTGAATTATTAACAACAAAAAAAGAATTATTAGTAGATATTTGGTCAGGTGTTCATCCTTTTTTCTGTAATTCTTCGAAAATCATTGATTTAGAAGGTCGAATAGAAAAATTTAAAAATAAATATGAACTTTTAAAAGAAAATTTATGATAACGATTCAACAATTAATTCGTTCTAAACGTAAAAAAGTTATTATTAAAAAAAAATTTCGTGGATTAAATAATTGTCCTCAAAAACGTGGTCTTTGTTTAAAATTATATACGATTAATCCTAAAAAACCAAATTCTGCATTACGAAAAGTGGCACGTATAAAGTTATCGACTGGGTTTGAATTTACAGCATCAATTCCAGGAGAAGGACATACATTACAAGAACATTCTATTGTTTTAGTTCGTGGTGGTCGTGTAAAAGATTTACCTGGAGTTCGTTATAAAGTTATTCGTGGAGTTTTAGATTGTCTTGGAGTTAAAAATAGAAAACAAGGACGCTCAAAATATGGAGCTAAAAAATCGATTAAATAATTTATAAATTAATTAAAAAGAATAACAAATATGTCACGTAAAATTTTTATTTATAAAAAAAATTTAAAAAATTATTCAAAAACTACAAATTTATTATATTTATTATTTATTAATAAAATTTTAAAAAAAGGTAAAAAATTATTAGCAAAACGTTTGTTTTTTACCTTATTAGATTATATTCAATTAAAAACAAATCAAAATCCTAGAATTATTTTAGAAAAAGCAATTAGAAATATTAGTCCTTTATTTTTAATTAAAAAAAAAAAAATTAATAATGTAATTTTTCATTTTCCTACGTTTTTAACAAAATTAGAATCAATAAAAATTTCTATTGTTTGGCTTTTACATTTTGCAAAAAATCGATCTGAAAAAACATTTAATTTACGATTATTTTATGAAATTATAGATGCAAGTAAAGGTATTGGATCTTGTATAAAAAAAAAACAAGAAATATATAAACTTGCAGAATCTGTTAAATATAATATTGAAATATAAAAATATAATTAATAAATAAAAATTTATATATATATATATATAATATGGCAAAAGAAAAATTTGAACGAAATAAACCTCATATAAATATCGGAACAATCGGTCATGTAGATCATGGAAAAACAACATTAACATCAGCAATTACTGCTGTATTATCTACTATTGGAAAAGCAACTTTAAAAAAATATGAAGATATAGATGCCGCTCCCGAAGAACGTACACGTGGTATTACAATTAATACAGCACATGTTGAATATGAAACAGAAAAACGCCACTATGCTCATGTAGATTGCCCGGGACATGCTGATTATATTAAAAATATGATTACAGGAGCAGCTCAAATGGATGGTGCAATTTTAGTAGTATCTGCTGTTGATGGAGCAATGCCTCAAACTCGTGAACATATTTTATTAGCAAAACAAGTTGGAGTAGGTCATTTAATAGTTTTTTTAAATAAAGCCGATCAAGTTGATGATACTGAATATATTGATTTAGTAGAAATGGAATTACGTGAATTATTAAAAAAATATGATTATCCAAGTGACGAAATTCCATTTATAAAAGGTTCAGCTTTATTAGCTTGCGAAGCAGTTATTGCTAATCCAAATATAAAACGAACAGAAAATATTTGGGTCGATAAAATTTTTGACTTAATGGATACTATTGATAGTTATATTCCAACTCCAAATAGACCTATTGATAAACCTTTTTTATTATCAATTGAAGATGTTTTTTCTATTACTGGACGTGGAACTGTAGCTACAGGAAAAATTGAACGTGGATGTATTTCAACTGGAGATTCTGTCGAATTAATTGGTTTTACAAAATCAAAATTATTAACAGTAATTGGATTAGAAATGTTTCAAAAAGTTTTAGATAAAGGTGTAGCTGGTGATAATATTGGTATTTTATTACGTGGTATTGAAAAACAAGAAATTTTTAGAGGAATGGTATTAGCAAAACCAGGTTCTATTAAAGAACATAAATCTTTTGATGCAGAAATTTATTTTTTAAAAAAAGAAGAAGGTGGACGTCATACACCTGTAGTAAAAGGTTATAAACCACAATTCTTTTTTAAAACAACAGATGTAACTGGAACAATACATAATTTCTTATTTAATAATGAACCATTAGACGTTGTATTACCTGGAGATTTAGTTAAAATAAATGTAGAATTATTATCACCAATTGCTATTGAAATTGGAATGCGTTTAGCTATACGTGAAGGTGGACGTACTGTAGGATCAGGAATTATAACAACATTAAATGATTAATTTTTATGAAATTTCGCATATTATTTAAATCTTTTAATAAATATTTAATAAATAAAATAATAGTTGATTTTCAATAATATTTAAAACAAAACAATTATTTATGTACTGGCTTTGTATCTTTACCAATAAAAAAAAAACGTTTTTGTGTTTTACGTTCACCTCATATAGATAAAGATTCACGTGAACATTTTGAAATACGTATTTATAAAAAATTTATTGATATAGAAACATTAAATTCTAATGTTTTTAATAATTTATTAAATTTTAAAATACCAGCAGGGATTTCTTGTTCAATAAAAGTACTATAATTAAAAAACAAAAAATTAATTTTAACTCATCAAGAAGAAAAATATTTTTCTTCTTGATGAGTTAAAAGAATTAAGTCAGAAATAGGATAAGTAATACATGTTAAACAATAATTTTTTGGTAAATTATTATTTAATTTAGTTTTTTTAATATTTCCTTTTAAAATTTTTGCTAAACAATTAAAACAAGATCCATTACAACAAGAATAAGGTAATTTAATATTATTTTTTAAAGAAGCAAATAAAACCGTTTGATTTTTATTACAATAAATAAGATTATTTATCTTATAATCATTATTTAATAAATGAATTTTATATTTTAAATTCATATAATATATATATATATATATATAATTTAACAATTAAACATAAAAGTTTTTATGCATATATAGTTTAACGGTAGAATGTTGTCCTTCCAAGTCAAACGTATCAGTTCGAATCTGATTATGTGCTTTTATTTTAAAATTTATAGTTAGGCTTTGTAGCTCAGCTGATAGAAGTAAAGGACTCATAAACCTTTGGTCACAGGTTTAAATCCTGTCAAAGTCAAAAAATTTTTAAAGGAAAAATGGCAGAGTGGTTTATTGCGTTAAATTACTAATTTAATATATTTATTTATCAAGGGTTCAAATCCCTTTTTTTCCTTTTAAAATTTTTATTACAAATTAGAGATTGTAGCTTAATTGGATATAGTTTTGCATTGTCAGTGCAACTTGTGCGAGTTCGAATCTCGTCAATCTCGTGGGATTCTAACTCAATGGATAGAGTAGTCGGCTTTTAACCGAAAAGTTTTGAGTTCAATTCTCAAGCTTCCCAAAGCCTTTATCGTCTAGTGGCTCAGGACAGTTCCGTTTCATGGAACGAACAGGGGTTCAAATCCCCTTAAAGGTTATTTTTTTTTTTTATTCGAAATGAAAGGATTCGAACCTTCGACGTTTTATTCCCAAAATAAACACGCTACCGTTGCGCCACATTTCGTAACTTAAAATTAAATTTTTATTTATTGAATACTAATTTTACCACCATTCTCTTCTATTTCTTTTTTAATTGAATCACATTCTTCTTTTGTAATATTTTCTTTAATAATTTTTGGAATATTATCAACAAAATCTTTAGATTCTTTTAATCCTAAACCTGTTAGATTACGAATAATTTTTAAAACTGTAATTTTTTTATCACTAGCAACTTCAATTAATGAAATATTAAAAAGTTTTTTTTCTTCAATAATAGGTTGATTTTTAATTTCTATTTCATTAGTTTTTAAATTTGTATAATTTTCTAATTTTTCAATATTAAATTTTTCTTCAATATTTTTGATTAAAGTAGATAATTCTAAAAGCGTTAACTCTTGAAGAGTATTTAAAATTAGTTCAATTTTATTTATCATAATTTAAATTTTAAATATATTTATAAAAATCTAATAAACTTATTGAAATACTTGGACTCATTGTAGTACAAATTTTAATAGATTTAATATATTTTTCTTTTACATTTAATGGTTTATTTTTTTGAATTGAATTGAAAATAGCTAATAAGTTTTCTTGAAGTTCTAATAAAGAATAATTTTTTTTACCAAAAATTAAATGTAAATTTCCGTTTTTATCAGTTTTGTATTCAAATTTTCCTTTTTTAAAATCAATTACTGTTTTTTTTAAATCATCAGAAATAGTTCCTCCTTTTATCGATGGCATCAATCCTTTAGGACCTAAAAATTTACCTAATTTTGTTAATTTAGGCATAAAACTAGAATTTGTAATTAAAATATCAAAAAAAAATTTATTTTCTAAAATATCCGGAATAAGCTCGTCTGATCCTAAAAAATCAATATTTAAATTATCTAACTCTTTAAAATTACTTGGTTCTGTTAAAACTAATAATTTTAAAGATTTACCTGTTCCATAAGGTAAAATAATATTATCACGAATTTGTAATATTTTTTTTTTTAAAGTATAAAAAAAAGAAAAATGAATCTCAAAAGATTCAATAAAATTTATGGGTTTAAAATTTTTTAATAAAGTTAAACCTTCACTTATTGAGTATTCTTTTTTAAAAATTAAATTTTGTAAAGTTTGAAAACGTTTAGATCTTTTTTTCATAAATAATTTCGTTATTTATTAATTAATTTTAATTCCCATGTTTTTTGCTGTTCCTTCAATCATTAAATAAATTTTATTAAGATCTTGTGTATTTAAATCGTTTTTTTTAATTAAAGCAATTTCTTTTAAATTTTCTTTTGAAATCGTTCCTACAAAATGTTTATTAGGTTCAGAAGAACCTTTTTTAATATTTGCATATTTTAATAATAAAGAAGAAACAGGAGAAGATTTTAATATAAACGAATAAGATTTATCCTCATAAATTGTTATTTTTACAGGAATAATTAATCCTTCATTTTGATTTGTTTGAGCATTATATTCTTTACAAAATAAAGCCAAATTAATACCATATTGTCCTAAAATAGGACCAATGGGAGGGGCAGGAGTTGCTTTACCAGCATTTAATGCTAATTTTATTATTTTTTTAATTTTTTTATTCATATTAAAATTTAATCACATCTTAAAGGATTTGAACCTTTATTTAAAGATTTTGGAAATCTTAATTTTACCAATTAAACTAAAGATGTATTTTTATGCTCAAAATCAGACTCGAACTGATAACCTAAGGCTCTTCAAACCCCTACTCTACCACTAAGCTATTTGAGCGTTTTTTGCATTATTTATTAGTAATAATAATATTATTATTACTATCTAAATTAATTATTAAATTTAATTTATTTATTTTATTATAATTAATATTTTTTAAAAGATATTCTGAAATAGTATCTTCAATATATTTTGTAACTAAACGTCGTAAAGGACGAGCACCAAAGCGAGGATTATAACCTTCTTCTATTAATTTAGTTATAACTTTTGGCATTACTACTAAATTAATATTTTTTTTTTTAACACGTAAACTAATATTCTCAATCATTAAATGACAAATTTGTAATAATTCTTCTTTTTGTAGTGGTTGAAATATAATAATATCATCTAAACGATTTAAAAATTCTGGTAAAAAAATATTTGTTAATTTTTTAAGTATATATTTTTTAAAATTTTGTAAATTAATTTTATTATTTTCTATACTAATATTTTTATTTATTTTTTGATTAATTTCTGTAAATATTAAATATTTTAAATCATTAAAAAAATTTTTTTGTGTTAAAGAACTTAAAAACGAAATTGATGAATCATTTTTTAATTGATTTTTACTTTCTAAATTAGTATTTTTAAAATTATTTTTATTTTGATTAAAATAATTTTGTATATTTTCAGAAGCCGCATTTGAAGTTAAAATTAAAATAGTATTCTCAAAAGTAATTAAACGTTTTTTACTATCTGTTAAACGCCCATCTTCTAATACTTGTAATAAAATATTTAATACATCTGGATGAGCTTTTTCTATTTCATCTAATAAAACAATAGAATAAGGTTTTTCTCTAACAGCATTTGTTAATTCTCCACCTTCTTCATATCCAATATATCCTGGCGGTGCTCCAATTAAACGTGAAATAGCAAATTTTTCCATAAATTCCGACATGTCAAAACGAATCATATTTTTATCAGAACCAAACATTTGATAAGCTAATGCTTTTGTTATTTCTGTTTTTCCAACTCCTGTAGGTCCACAAAATAAAAAACTTGCTATTGGTCTATTAGGATTTTGCATTCCAAGACGAGCACGTCGAATAGCTTTTGCTATTGCAGAAATAGCTTCTTCTTGTCCTATAACACGATTATGTAATTTTTGTTCTAAATTTAGTAATTGCTTAGATTCATCATTTAAAATATTTGTTAATGGAATATTACAAATAGTAGATAAAGTATCACGAATTTCTTTTTCGGTAATTTTAAATTTATTAATAAATAAATTATTAATTAAAGAATTTTTTAAATTTAATAAAATTAAATTATTTTTATTTATAGTATAATAACCTAAAAACGAATATAATAAATTTTTATTTTCAATTGTTAAATTAATATGCGAATTTTTAAGTAATATTGTAAAAATATTTTTATTAATTAAAGGTTTTATTTTTTTTAAAAAAGAAATAAAAAATTTAATTTGAATATGTTTAAAAAAATTTAAATTTAAAATAATTTTCTCTTTTTTAATTAAAAAATTATAAAATAAAATATTTATATTTTTATTAAATTTTTTATTTTTTAACCAAGAAATTAATAAATAATTAATAATTTTATAATATGTTAAAATTTTTTTTAATTTTAATTTATAATTATAAATAAAATTTTTATATATAATAAAATTTTGTTCTTTTGTTAATTTTTTTGGTATTGAATTAAAATTTAATAAAAAATCATCTAAAAATTCTAAAGTTGTTAATTTTAATAATTTTAAAAATTTTAACGAAACTGGAGAAGAAATTTTATTTGTATTAAATTTAAAGAATAATAATGGATTTTTTATCCAAAAAATTAAAAAATTTTCAAAAATAATTTCAAGCTCATTTAATAAATATTCTAAAGTAATATTTCGTTGTTTAAAAGCTTCTCCTTTTAATTTAGAAATAGTATTTAATATAGAATTTATTAATTCAACTAAAATATCTTGTTTTTTTGTATTTAAAAAAATAGTTTGTTTTGCTGCAGTTGTATCTAATAAATCTAATGCTTTTTGAGGTAAAAATTTATCTGAAATATATTTATTAGATAATTCAACAGCTGTTTGAATTGCTTGCGAATCAAATAAAATATTATGAAATATTTCTAATTCATATTTTTTTAAAGTAATTAACTCAATTGTTTCTTTAGTAGATAACTCTTCTAAAAAAAGAAATTGAAAATTACTTTCAATAAAAGAATCTTTTTCAATTTTTAAATATTCTGATTTTAAAATTGTACAAATTATTTTAAATTTATTAGTTGTATTATTTAATAATAAAATTTTTAAAAAATTAATTAATTCAATAGAAGAAGAATCAACTGAATTTGAAAGAAGTGAATTTAATAAATGAATATTATCAATAAATAAAATAATATTAGAATTCTTTTCAAAAAAATTAATAAAATCTGTAATTTGATTTTCGAAATCTTCTTTGTTTTTTAATAAAGTAATAAGATTTAATAAATTTATTTGAATAATATAAGAATTTGTTAAATGACTTGGTATTAGATTTTTATTAATTTGATTTGCAAAAAATTCAACAAAAGTTGTTTTTCCGACACCCGCTTCTCCAACAATAAAAATATTATTTTTATTTTTACAACTTAAAATTTGTAATAATTTTTCAAATTCTTTTTTTCGTCCAGAATAAAATTGAAAATTTTGAGATTTATTTTTAATTTTTTTATTTAAATTAATTCCTAAAGAAGTTAAAATCAAATGTTGTTTATCTAAATCTTGATTAAATTTATTTCCTTGCATATAATTAATTAACAAAAAATATTTTTATTAATATTGAAATGAAAGGATTCGAACCTTTAAAACCTAAAGTCAAAGTTTAGTGTCTTACCATTAGACTACATTTCAAAAAATCGAAAAATTTAATTGAGTATGAAGAGAATTGAACTCCTAATCTAATTGTTCGTAGCAATATATTTTATCCATTTAAACTACATACTCTGATATTTTATATATTTATTTTAAAATTAAAAATTTATAAATTAAATAACGTATAGTTGTTGTAGGATAAGCTCCATTTTTTAAATAATAATTTAATAATTTTATATTACAAAAAAATATTTTTTTAAAAGGATTATAAAAACCTAAAGTTTTTATATTTTTTCCAATTTTTTTTGTAGTTGCAACTATAATTCTATAAATTGGAAAATTTTTACGTCCAAAACGTTTTAATTTAATTTTTAACATAAAATAAAAACATTAATTTAAGATATTAATTGAATTAATTTTTTTAAAAAAAAATAAATTATTTTTGGAAAAAAATCAATAAATGTAGAAACAAAAGTTATACAAAAAAGAAAAAAATATTCAATAATTATTTTTTGTACAAAAAAATTTTTTAATCTATTTGGTATACTTTTAATAACATAATTATAAAATACTGTTGTATAATTTGTTACGTATTTAAATAATTTTTTTTTTTTATTATAATTATTAAAAAAATTTAAAAGTATTCGTAAATTTAAAAGAATAAAAAAAAATTTTAATAAAAAATATAAAAAATAAGATGAATAAATAAAAAGTACAATTATATATTTATAAAAAAAAAAAAAAAAATTCATATTTATAATTTATAGTTATAAAAAAAAAGGTTATGAATAATCAAATAAATATTAAAAAATTTCCAAAAGGAATTAATTTAAATATAATTAAAACTATAAATAAAAAAAAAAAAGAATCTAATTTTTTTTTTTTATTTAGATTTAAAGCTTATAATAATTGGATTTTACAAAAATTACCTTCTTGGTCTAATTTAAAATTTAATTTAATTAATTATAATAATATTATATTTTATTCAATTCCTTTAAAAAATAAAAAAAATAAAAAAAAAATTAAAAAGACTTTTAATTTATTAAATATTAATTTTACAAAAAAAAAAACTATAGCATCTGAAATTATTTTAGATAGTATTTCAATATATACTTCTTATAAACAAAAATTAGCTAAATATGGAATTATTTTTTGTTCTATTTCCGAAGCTATTTTAAAATATTCTTTTTTATTAAAAAAATATTTAGGAACAATTGTTACTTTAAATGATAATTATTTTGCAAGTTTAAATTCTTCCATTTTTAGTGATGGATCTTTTTGTTATATTCCTAAAAACGTACATTGTCCTTTAGAATTATCAAGTTATTTTTATATAAATAATATTAAAACAGGACAATTTGAACGTACTTTAATTATTGCAGAAAAAAATAGTAAAGTTAATTATTTTGAAGGTTGTACTGCTAATAATTCGAAAAAAAACCAATTACATGCTGCAGTTGTTGAATTACTTTGTTTTCAAAATGCTAAAATTAAATATTCAACAATTCAAAATTGGTATTCAGGTTCAAAGAAAGGAGTTGGGGGTATATATAATTTTGTTACTAAAAAAGGAATCTGTTTAGGTATAAATTCTAACATTTCATGGATACAATTAGAATTTGGTTCTGCAATTACTTGGAAATATCCTAGTTGTATTTTATTAGGAAATTTTTCAAAAGGAAATTTTTATTCACTTTCATTAACTAAAAATTATCAACAAACAGATACAGGTACTAAAATTATTCATTTAGGAAAATTTACAGAAAGTAAAATTTTATCAAAAACTATTAATTATAATTTTTCAAAAAATACTTTTCGTAGTTTAGTAAAAATATCATCAAATGCATATAATTCAAAAAATATTTCACAATGTGATTCTTTTATTTTTGGAAATTTTTCTACTGCTTATACTTATCCATATATTGATATCCAAAATTCAACAGCTAGTTTGGAACATGAAGCACAAATTTCTAAAATAAATGAAGATCAATTATTTTATTTAATGCAACGTGGAATTAGTTTTGAACAATCGATTTTTATATTTTTAAAAAATTTTTGTAAAAATATTTTTGATTTATTACCTAATGATTTAATTTTAGAAATTTTAAAATTTTTTTAAAAAAAAATTAATATATATATATATATTATGAAAAATATTCTTTTAAATATTAATAATATTAATTTATATTATAAAAATAATAAATTATTAAATAATTTAAATCTTACTATAAAAAAACACGAAATTCATATAATTATGGGTCCAAATGGGTCAGGAAAAAGTACTTTTGCAAAAATGTTAGCTGGTTATTTAAATTATAATATTACAGGTAATATTACTTTTTTAAAAAAAAATTTATTAATGATGTCACCAGAAATTAGATTTTTTAATGGATTATTATTACTTTTTCAAAATCCTATAGAAATTTTAGGATTAAATACTTATGATTTTTTAAATTTATCTTATAATCAAAAGAATTTATATTTAAAAAAAAAAGAATTAATGCCATTCGATTTTTATTTAAAAATAAATAAAATTATTAATAATTTTCAATTTATTCCTAAAAATTTAACACGTGATTTAAATTTAAATTTTTCTGGTGGGGAAAAAAAACAAAATGAAATTTTACAATTATTATTATTAAATCCAAAATTAGCTATTTTAGATGAACTTGATTCTGGATTAGATTTAGATGCAATTCAATTAATTTTTAATAAAATTATTAATCAATTAAAAACTAAAATAACTTTTATTATAATTACTCATAATCCATTAATTTTAAATTATATTAAACCAAAATATATTCATATTTTTGGTAATGGAACTATTAAAAAAACAGGAACTAAAAATTTAATTAAAACTATTTTAAAAGAAGGATATCAAGCATATTTATAAATATGCTTGATATCCTTCTTTAATTTTATTAGTTAAATATAATAAACTATAAAAAATAAAAATAAAAGATTCATTATTTGTTATTATTGGATAAGTAATTTTTTGTGAATTAGAATTATTATTTATTAAACTAATAACTGGAATTCCTAAAGTATTACATTCCTCTAATGCTAATTTATCTTTAAATGAATCACTAAAAATCGCTAAATCTGGAAGTGTTTTTAAATTAAGTATACCTTCAAAATTTTTAGTTATATTTTTTATTTTTTTATTTAAAATTATTTGTTCTTTTTTTAATAAAGTATTAATTAATACTTTTTTTTTTATTATTAAATCAAATTGTTTTTTTGTTGTATTCCAATTTGTTAATAATCCTCCTAACCATTTTTTATGGATATAATAAGATTTACTTTTTTTTGCACAAAATTTAATTATAAATGAATGTAATTTTTTTGTTCCAATAAAAATAATATTTTTTTTTTGATTTGCTAATTTTTTAAGAATTTTTCCACAAAGTTTTAAAGAAAAAAAAGTTTTTTCTAAATTTATAATCGAATAATTTTTTAAATTATTTGTATTCATTGTTAATTTTTCATAATTTATTAAATTTGTATTTAAATTCATATTTATATTAAATATATTTAAAAAAATAGATTTTATCTAAATAATTTTTATAAGTAAAAAATGAAGAACCTGCGGGTAATTGTTTATTTGCAATAATTGATTCTTTTAATCCATTAAACCAATCTGTTGGTCCTAAAATAGATGCTTCTGCTAAAATTTTTTTTGTTTCTTGAAATGAAGCAGATGATAAAAAACCTATATTTTTTAAAGAAGTTTCTGTTAAAGATAATAAAATAGGTTCAAAACTTGGAGGTCTAATTATAAAATCTTTTTTATTATATAATATATAAAGATCTTTTAAAATTGAAAAAGAAAGAATTTCACCAGGAATAAAAGGAGTATTATTATTTTCTAAGATTATGATTTTATCTAACATTTGAGAAATAATAAGTTCAAGATGAATATTTGAAATATCTACTTGTTGTGATTTATAAATAGCTTGAATAGAATTTAAAAATAATAATTCAAATTTATTTTTACTTTTAATAGTACTTGAAATAATTCCGTTATAAGATTTATGATAATAAAATAAAATTTTTAATAAAAATTCAATATTTAAATTATCTTGAATTAAATTTTCACCAATATCAATAAAATTTCCTGAATTAAAAATGAAATTATTTGGATTTGTTATATTAATATAACTTAATGATTTAATTTTTTGTTTAAAATTTAAACAATTATAAAGAATTAAATTATTTAATTCAAAATTATTAAATTTAAAATTAAATAATTTAATTTTATTTTTAAATAAAAATTCATAACAGATTTCTATATTCTTATATATTTTAAAAAAGTTAAAAAATATACCAGGAAATTTATTTAAATATATTTCATTATTCGTAATATTTTTTAATTCAAATAATTCTTCAATTTTAGGTAATCCTTGAACAATATCATTTAATTTTTGTGTATAATTAAAATTTAATCCTAAAATATTTTTTTTATATATAAAATCTCCATTTTTATAGCGTAAAAGTGTATTTTTTTTTATAAATATAGGTAAACTTTTTTGAAAATAATATTTATAACCATTTTTTGTTAATAAAAATCCAGATAAATTACTTTTTAATAAATTATTTATTTTTTGATTTTTAAAAATTTTTTTATTTTTTATAAAATTTAAATTATTAATTTCTTCATTTGTTATAGACCAAATATTTTTTTCTGTAACAAAAAATAAAATTGTTTGTAAAATTGATTCTTTTTTTTTTATAAAATAAATTTTAATATTAGTTTTTAAATAAAAATTAAAAAATATTAAAATTGAAAAATTATAAATATATTGATAATTTTTTATTAAAAATAAAAAAATATAAAAACAATTTTTAATTTTAGGAATTAATTTATTAATATTAAATTTATATTGACATTTTTTATTAAAAATATTAATATAATTTTTATTAAAGAAACAAATTCCATTTTTAGGAGAAATAATTTTTAAATAAGAAAATGTTTGATTTTTTTTTAGATTTTTAAAAAATAAAAATTTAATTTCTTTAGGTAAAAAATAAAAATTTCCGGAATTAATCCATAAAATATTATCAATTTCTTGAATATTATTTAAAAAATAATTTTTATTAAATTGTTTTTTTTTTAAAATATTAAAATTAAAAGAAAGTTCACCTGTAATTAAAGAATAAACTGGTTTTAATAATATTAAATTATGTATTACATCTTGTTTCGAATATTCTCCTAAAATTTGATTTTTAAAAATTAAAGATGATTTATAAATATATAAAAATGCATTTTTTGGAATTTTTAATTCTTGACTTATAGAACCATCCCATGAATTACAAAATACAGAACAATTTTTTTTTACTTTTACACCGTAAACTCCTTGATGATTTCGTATTAATAAATTATTATGTAAAGAAGTTGAATAAAATAAATTACCACTAAAAGGTGCTTTAATTTTAATAACTGAATTTTCTGTAAAAATACCACCAGTATGGAATGTACGCATAGTTAATTGAGTTCCTGGTTCACCTATAGATTGAGCAGCTAAAACCCCAACAGACTCTCCTAAACTTATTATTTTTTTTTTTGATAAATCCCATCCATAACATGTTTGACAAATTGAATTTTTTGATTCACATGTAATAACAGAACGTAAAATTAAAAAAATAACATTTTTTTTTATAAAAAAATTTAATAATTTAGTAGTTAATAATTTATTATTAAAATTTAAATTTTTAAAAAATTTAGAGTTATAAGTAATTATTATTCGTCCTAAAAGAAATTTAAAATTATTTTTATTATTTAAAAAAATTAAAATTCCTTTATTAGTTTTACAATTTTTTTGTTTAATAATTAAATTTTGTCCTGCGTACACTAATCGACGTGTTAAATAACCAGAATCTGCTGTTTTTAATGCAGTATCTACTAATCCTTTGCGTGCACCATAAGAAGAAATAATATAATCTACTAAATTTAATCCTTCTTTAAAATTTGTTTTAATAGGTAAATCAATAATTTTTCCTTCTTGATCTGACATTAACCCGCGTATTGTAATTAATTGACGAACTTGTTCTAAATTCCCTCGTGCGCCAGAAAAAGCCATTATATATAAATTATTTGCTGGATTAAAATGTTTATAATAATTTATAATTTGTTGTTTAATTAAATCTGTTAATAAACTCCATTCTGTTAACATATTTTGAAAACGCTCTAAATTTGATAAATAACCAGAAATCCATAAAGTATTAATTTTATTTAATTTTTTTTCAATATTTTGTAAATGTTTTATTTTTATTTTAGAAATTTTTAAATCTTCAATATTAATTGATATTCCTGAAATAGTTGCAAAATGAAATCCTAAATATTTTATTGAATCTAAAAATTTTGCAGAATTAATAAAACCAAAATTTACAAAGGAATTATAAATAATTTGTTGTAAATCGTTTTTAGTAATAGTATTAATAAAAATCATAAATAATTATATTAATAAATAATTTTCAAAAAGAAGTCTACCTATTGTAGTTTCATGAAAGAAATCAATTATTTCATAAGTATTATTCTTTAATAAATAACAAATAAAAATACCACAATTTGTTAATAAAAAATATTTATTAATAGAGTTATTTATTTTAAATAATTTAAATATTTTGATTTCAATTATTTTTTTATTTAAAAATATATTAGTTAATTTAATTTTATTATCAATTATAAATAATTTTAAATTTTTTTTAGGATATTTAATTAAAATAGGAGTATGTAAAAAAATTTTTTTTTGATAAAAAGCAGTAAATGCTTGATCTAAATTTAAAAACCATTTATAAATTTTATAAAAATTTTTTGAAAACATTAATGTTAAATAATAACATCCAATTATAATATCTTGACTAGGTTTTAAAATAACTTCTCCATTAGATAAAGATAAAAGATTATAAATAGGTTTTATTAAATTTTTAGATTCGAATTGAGTTGAAAAATATAAAGGTAAATGAACAGCCATCTGATCACCATCAAAATCTGCATTAAATCCAGCACATAATAAAGGATGTAATTGAATAACTTTTCCTAAAGTAATAATTGGATTAAATGCTTGAACACTATAACGATGTAAAGTTGGCGCACGATTTAATAAAATAATATAATTTTTAATTATTTTCGTTAAAATATTCCAAATAATTGGTTTTTTTTTTTGAAAAATACAATTTTGAATATATAATATTTGTGAAGTATTAAAAAAATAATATTTTTTAAAAAGATTATTAAATAATAATGGTTGAAAAATTTTAAATAAAATTTCAAACGGTATTCCACATTGATTAATTTTTAATAAAGGCTCTGGAATAATAACAGAACGACCAGAAAAATTAATACGTTTTCCTAATAAATTAAAACGAAAACGTCCTTGTTTTCCAGATAAACGTTGTGTTAATCCTTTAATTAAATTATTATTTAAATAAAAATTTTTTTTTTTTAAACCTTTTGAATTATCAAATAAAGCATCAATACCTTCTTGTAAAGATTTAGTTAAAAATTTTATTTCAGTTATATAATATTTATAATTTTTATATAAATTAAATAAAAAAAAATTTTGAAAAAAAATAAATTTATAAATTTCATTAATATCTGTTGCTATATATTTTCCATTTTCTAATTGTAAAATTGGACGTAAAGTTGGTGGAATAATAGAAAGAATAGTTAAAATCATCCATGAAGGATTTGTTTTAGTAAGTAAAAAACTTTCAATAATTCGAAGTTGTTTTAATAAAAAAGAATTTAAAAATAATTCTTTATTATTTATTAATAATAAAATTTTAAGTCTTATATTTTTAATAATAAATTTTAAATTTAAGTTTGTTAAAGCAATTTTAATTAATTCAGAACTAATTATTTGTTTTGAATTATAATTTAAATTAGAGGATTTATAAATTTCTTCTAAATCTTGATTAATTAATAAAGGATTAAAAAATGAATATAATTCTTGATTTTCATTTAAATCTGGTATTTCTGTTTTTAAATAAATAATATTTTCTAAATCAATACTAGAAAATGTTTTATAAATTGCTTGTAAAAAAAATAAAATATAATTCGTATTTTCATTTAAATACCAAATATGCGTAATAGGTGTTATTAAATTAATATAGCCCATACGATAACGGCGAACGCGTGTATCAATAAGTTCTACATTACAATTTTCACAAATTTTATTATCTAAAAATCCAACATATTTACCGCATTGACAAGTCCAATTTTTAATTGGTCCAAAAATTTGTTCACAAAATAATCCTCCGATAAAAGGACGATTATTTTGTAAACAAATTGTTTCACTATTTTTTAATTCTCCGTTAAAATTACCATTCGGTAATTCTTTTTCTAATGAATTTTTTAAATTTATTGAAGAGATAATTATTAAACGTAAATAATTAAATGAATTATGAATTTTTTGAATTTTTTGTATTTTTTTTTTTAAATTAAAAATTTTATTCATTACTATCATATTTTCTTTTATTATTTACTATTTTTTTTTTAATTTTAAATAATTTCGTTTTAATTTTAATTTTAATTCAATTTCTTTAAAAATATTTTTATTATATTCTCTTATTTTTTTTGTTTTTGAAAATCCATTTTTTATTCGAAATAAAGATAAGTTTAAAGATAATCCATTTAATTCTTTAATTAACACTAAAAAAGCTTCCGATATTGATGAAGTTATCTTATCTAAATAAGATGAAAAAACTAATTTATTATAAAAAATATTACGTCCATCTATATCATCAGATTTAATAGTTAATAATTCTTGTAATGTTTGTGAAGCACCATAACCTTCTAAAGCCCAAACTTCCATTTCTCCAAATCGTTGTCCACCTAAATTAAATTTACCAGAAACAGGTTGTTCTGTAATTGCGCAATAATTTTTATTTGTACGAGCATTTATTTTATCATCAACTAAATGAATTAATTTTAAAATATAACTTTTTCCAACTGTTATTGGATTATCAAAAAATTCACCAGTACGTCCATCTTTTAAAAAAATTTTATTAGAATAATTTAAATTAGTTAACCAAAAATTTTTTGTTTTTAATGCTGCCTCTTTTAATTTTTGATTTATTAAAATTTGTGATGCATTTTTTCCATACATTTCATCAAAAGGTAAAATTTTAAAACGTTTTCCTAAAAACATTCCAGAAAGACCTAAAATTGCTTCAAAAATTTGACCGACATTCATACGAGAAGGAACTCCTAAAGGATTTAAAATAATATCAACCGCTAACCCATTTGGTAAATAAGGCATATCTTGAGTATTTAAAATTTTTGAAATAATTCCTTTATTTCCATGGCGCCCAGATAATTTATCTCCTATTTTAATTTTACGAATAGTTGCTACATAAAATTTTATAATATTATAAGAATTTAATATCGAATTAACATTTTCATCAAAAGGAATATTTTCTAAAATACGAATATCAAGAAGACGTCCTTCTATTCCATATGGAACTAAAATAGAAGTATCATAATAATTTTGATATTGTTCATTTATAAATAAATTAATTAAATCTAAATTTAAAAATATTAATTCTTTTGGAATTATTTTACCCAATAAAATATTATTTTCTTTAATATAAGTACCAATTTTTATTAAACCTTTTCTACTTAATAAATTACGTTCATTAATAGAAACATGAGGTAATTGATTTGTTAATAATTCAAAAGTCGTATTATAATTATTATAAAGAATACTAAATTCTTTTATATGAATAGATGTTAATAAATTTTGAATTACTAATTTTTCATTAATAATAATAGAATCCTCATAATTATAACCTTCCCATGGCATATAAGCAACAACTAAATTTTGTCCTAAAGAAAGTTCACCATCTTGAGTTCCAAAAGTATCAGCAATAATTTGTCCAGAAAAGACTTTTTCTCCTATCCAAACTAAAGAAGATTGATTAATACATGTTTCTTGATTTGTATTTAAATATTTTTTTAAAAAATAAAAAATTTTTTGATTATTATTATCTTTAATTATAATTTTTTTAGTAGAACTAAAAGTAACAATTCCATATGAATAAGATTTAATTATTAATCCACTATCTAATAATAAAATAGATTCTAATCCTGTTCCAACAATTGGTTTTTGTGAATAAATTAAAGGAACAGCTTGTCTTTGCATATTTGCTCCCATTAAAGCACGATTAGCATCATTATGCTCTAAAAAAGGAATTAAATTTGTTGCTATTGAAAAAATTTGAAAAGGCGAAATTAAAGAAAATTTAATATTTTTTAAATATTCATTAAAAAATAAATAATTTTGTTTAATAGAATAAATTTTTTGTTTTAAATTTTTAAGTAAAAGATTAATATTATATTTTGATTCTTGATGACTATTTAAAGTTATAATATATTTTTTTTTTAAAATTTTTTGATTTATATTATTATTATAAAAATAAGGAGATTCTAAAGTTTCTAAAAGACCTAAACGTGTATATAATGCTAATATTGAAATTAATCCTGCATTTAATCCTTCGGCTGTTTCAATAGGACATAATTTAGTATATTGACTTGGATGAATATCACGAATATTTGTTTTTGTAAGAATATTTTTTAAATTAGTAAATTTAAATAAATTAATTTTACGTTTATGCGTTAATTCAGATAAAGGATTTATTTGATCAAAAAATTGAGTAATACTTGTTATTTTAAAAAGTTTTAAAAATAAATCAGTAAAATCAAAAAATTTAAAAATATATTTTATATAATTTTTATTTAAATTAAAATTTTTTTTATATGTAAGATTTTTTAATATTATTTTATTTATTATTTTAAAATTATTTAATTTAATTTTAAAATTTTCATTTTTTTCAAAAGTATTAATTAAAAAAGAATTTAATTGTTTTTTTAAAAAATAACCAACATGAATTATTTGTTTATTTTTTAAATGATCAATATCATCTTCAGTTTTATTAAAATATTTTAATTTTAATAAATTATTAATAATTTCAATAAAATCATGAATCGTTAAATATGTAATAAGTTTTGGTAATTTTAAATTTAATTTCGTATTTATTGAGTAACGTCCAAATTCACCTATTTCAAAATATTTTTCTAATAATTTAAAATTAAAATATAAAAATTCAGAAGATGTATTAATAGAATCAAATAATAAAATATTAGGATATTTAATATAATCTAAAAATTCAAAAAAATTTAAACCAAAATAAGAAATTATTTTAAATAAAAAAAAATTATTTTTTTTATTTAATAACTCTAAATTTTTATTTTTTTTAATTTTTTTTAAATTTTTATTAAAAATATTTTCATTTAATTTATTTAATTTATTTTTTAAATAATTAAAATAAAAATATTTTGAACTTATACAAAAATTATCAAGATAATTTTTGTATAAGTTCAAAATATTTTTATTTTTAATAAATTTAATTTGCTTTAAAAAATTAAATTTATTTGTTTTTAAATTAGTTTGTCTTATTCTTGATTTTGATTTATTAATTACTATATTATTTGATTTTAATAAAATTAAATTTTCATTTACTTCAAAATTTAATTCAAAACGATTTTTAAATTTGTTTGATTCTGTTAAACAAATTTTTGTAAGTTGACCATCCGTAGATAAAATATTTGTAATATAATTAATTTTATTAAAATCTAAAAATTCTTTAGAATAATAAATACCAGCTCCTTGTATAATTTGATTAACAAAAATACGTTCACAACCACTAATAATAAATGTTCCATTTTCTGTTAATAAAGGTAATTCACATAATAATATATCTTGTTTAATAATTAAATATTTAATTTTATTTTTTTTAGGTAAAATATACCAATATTCTGTAGGTAAAAAAATTTTTATTGTATATGTTAAATTATTATTTAAACAAATAATTGAATTAAAATTTGATTCTACTATTTTTAATTAATATATAAAAAAAAAAGTAAAAAAAGGAATAATATTGCTAATATTAGCAATATTATTCCTTTTTTTACTTTTTTTTTTATTATTATTATTAATAATAATATAAGGATTTGGTATATTTTTTAATTCATTTTTTATATCTTTATATAAAAAATGTAAAAAACTTGCACGTTGTAACTCAACTAAATCATTGATATTATTTAGGAAAATTTTATTCATAATAATTAAAATAATAAAAATTTTTTTTTTAAATAATAATAAAAATTAGAATAAATATATTATTATAATATATCAGGTCCTGCTATTATATTTGGACAAAATCTTGAATAAAAAATTACTATAAATTTAATAAAACTTATTAATAATTGTTTAAAACTTTTTAAAATATTTAGTATTATTATTACTATATTTTTTAATATATCAATAAGTTTATAACTTTCTAAAATAATTTCATTACAAAATTTATAAAAATTTATAGATAGTTCATTCGCAGGAGCCCATAAATTAAAAAACATTAGTAAATACATTATTATTTCTGTATAAATATATTTTGGTACAGCATGCATTAAATATATTATATTTTCACAACAATATAAAAATACTGTGATAGTATATTTTGAATACATCATAATATAAAAAAAATTTTATAAATATTAAAAAAAAAATATATATATATATATAATATGAAAAAAAAAAAAATTAGAATAAATATTATTTTAGAATGTTTAAATTGTAAAAATAATTTAAATAATAAAGGTATTTCACGTTATATTACTTCTAAAAATTATCGTAATACAACTAAAGTTTTATCATTATATAAATATTGTAAATTTTGTAAAAAACATACATTATATACTGAACTTTAAATCGTATTTTTAATTAGAAATTCTTTTTATTTATATATATATATTAAATATGAAAATATTAAACTTAAAAAAAAAAATAAATACTAAACAATTTAATACTAATAATAATTTTTATTATAATAAATCTTATAGTAATAATTTAACTAATATTGATTTTAATAATAATGATTTAAATAAAGATTTTAATTCAAAAATTATTTCTCTTATAAGATTTAAATCTATTCAATTTTTAATAAATTTAAATGAAGATTATATTAATATTTTAAATTTATTTATAGATCAATTTGGAAATATTAAATCACGCGAAGAAACACAATTAAATAAAAAAAATCATAAAATTATTTCAAAATTAATAAAATTTTTACGTAGTAAAAAAATAATTCCTTATTCTTTTTAAATAGTTAAAATTTTTTTAATTTTGAAATAATTTTTAAATTAAAAAAAAACATCTGTGGCGAAATTGGTTATCGCAGTAAACTCATAATTTATTGATTACTGGTTCAAATCCAGTCAGGTGTAATTTGATTATATTTATATTGATTTATTTTTATATTTTTTTTTATAAAAAAATATAATTTTGATTTTTTTACTTTTAATTTTGATCGTTTAAAAATTTTTAAAATTAGCGGAGAATTTAAACAAAATAGCTGTTGAATTTTAATTCCGTCTTTTATATAATATAAAGTAATATTGGTAGATAAATTTTTATTATTTAGTTTAATAATTAGTCCTGTAATTTTTTCAATTTGTTCTTTATTATTTTCTATTATTTTATAATAAATATCTATAATACTTCCAGGTTTTAATTTATTTTTTTTTAATAAAATTTTATTTTGAATAAAATTGTAATTTTTAAAAATATTCATATTTTGTTTTTATAATAATAATTAATTTGAAATTTTTTTGAACTTGTAAATATTTTTTATTATTAAATTAAATATTATTCTAATATATAAATAGATTATTATATTATATGCAATTATTTTTAATATATCAATTTTATTATAAATTAATTAATTTATAATAATATTTACTTTAAAAAAATATGATAAATTTTTTAACAAATTATAAAAATGAAAAACAAAATGCATATTATTTAAATAAAATTTTAAATTATAATTTAAAATTTATTACATTTTTTCATTTTTTTACATTAAATTATATTTATAAACTTTTTTTATTTTTTAGTAAAAAAACTTTAGTTACTGAAGAATTAAATTCTAACTTTAATTTAAATATAATTTTAATATCTAAACAATTTTTACAAAATTTAATAAGAAATTTTAAAAATTATAAATTATTTTTTTTATTTTTTGAAAATTTTTTAAATTTACTTAAAAATAATAATTTAAAAAAAGCTTATAAATTATTTTTATTAAAAAATATTTTTAATATTAAAATATTTTTTAATAAAAATAATTTATATTTATTACAATTTTTTTTACAAAATTTTAATTTAAATAAAAATATTAGTGAATTAAATTATAATCTAAATTTAATTATAATAATTATTTTAAATCAAAATTTTATTTTTAATTTATTAATTATTATTTTAAAATTATTAAATTTAAAAATACAAAGAAATTTTAAATTTTAAATTAAAAATTAGGCAAATGTGGTCCAATGGTTAAGACAAAAGATTGTGACTCTTTTATTTGCGAGTTCAAGTCTCGTCATTTGCCCTTTTTATTAAAACAAAAATGAGTAAATATCTGGGACCTAAAATTAAAATTATACGACGTTTACGCTTTTTACCGGGATTAACGCAAAAAAAACCAAAAAAACGAAATAAAATTTCAGGACAACATAATAATATAAAAAAAGAAGTTTTACTTGCAGGATTACAAGAATATAATTTAAGATTATTAGAAAAACAAAAACTTTGTTATAATTATGGAATTCGAAATAAAGAATTATATAATTATTATAAATTAGTAATTAAACAAAATTCTTTAAAATTAAATAATAGTAATTTATTAAATTTTCTAGAATCACGTTTAGATAGTATATTATTTAAAAGTAAATTTGCAACTACTATTTTAATGGCAAGACAATTAATTAATCATGGTCATATATTAATTAATAAAAAAAAAGTAACAAGTCCTAATTATTTATGTAAAATAAATGATCTTATTGAAGTTAAAAATAATCAAAAATCAAAAAATTTAATTAAATCTATTATTAAATTGTTAATGATTAAACAAAATTTAATTTTAGATTCTTTATCTTTAAAAAAAGATAAAATTTTATATTTAAATTTAAATTATTTTAGTAATTTAGGAATTAATATTAATGATTTAACAATTAAAATTAATTCTAAAATTTTAAATAAAAATATTTTATTAGATATAAATTTAATAAAAATAATGGAATATTATTCAAAAAATAAATAAAATTTTAAATTTTATATATTATAAAATTTAAAATTTTAATATTTTCATCTAATGATCTTTGAATTGATTTAAAATATTGATTAAATAATAATTTATTATCGTATAAATAAGATTGATATTCTAAACTATATTTTTTTAATGAATTAATAAAATAATAAAAATTTATATTTTTATTTAATTTTATATTTAGTTTTTTTTGATATAAAAAATATTTTAATAATAAAGAAATATTATTAATATTAATATATTTAATATTAGTATTTGCTATTAAATGTAAACAAATATTTTTAGCTAATTCTTTAAATTGTAATTGTTTAGCTACAAAATCTGTTTCACATTTTATTTTTAATAAAATTCCAAGTTTAGATCCAGGATGAATATAACTAAAAATAATTCCTTCATTAGTTTGTTTAGAATTTCTTTTATTTTCTAAATTATTTTTTAATAAAAAAAGATACGCTTTTTCCAAATTATTATTTGTTTGAATTAATGCATTTTTACAAATATTTAAACTCATATTTGTTTTTTGCTTTAATTCTTTTAATAAATTTAAATTAATATTCATAAAAAAAAAAAATGGACATAAAGGGAATTGAACCCTTAAGCTTTTAAAGCAATAGATTTTAAGTCTACAGTGTTTACCAATTTCACCATATGTCCTTTAATTTTTTTTTTAAAAAAATATTTTTAGAAAAGACAGTACTCAGAATCGAACTGAGGAATTATAGATTTGCAGTCTACTACTTTAACCAATTTAGTTATACTGTCTAAAAAAAAAAGAATGAAAAATAAACTAAAAACAAATAAATAAACATATAAACGTATTAAAATTTATAAAAATAAATTAATAAGAAAAAAAGCATATAAAGCGCATTTGTTAAGTCATAAATCTAGTAAAAAATTATTTTTTTTATCAAAAAAAATAACTATTAATTCTGTTGATAAAAAAAATATTTTAAATTTATTAAAACATTAATATATGATTCGTATTAAAAATAATTGCGCAAAAAATTGGAAAAAAAAATATTTAAAATTAGCAAAGGGATATAGAAATAATAATTCAAAATTATCTGTTTTTGCAACAGAACAAGTAATTCAAAGTTTATATTTTGCTTATATAAGTCGTAAAATAAAAAAACGTATATTTAAACATTTATGGATTTCTAGAATTAAAACTATTTGTGAATTAAAAACTTTAAAATATTCAAATATAATCGGATCTTTACGAAAAAAAAATATTTTTATTAATAAAAAATTATTAGCTTATTTATCATTTAAAGATATTTATACTTTTTTTAAAATAATAAAATAAAAATTTTTAAGCTGATAAAGAGATTCGAACTCTTAACACTTTACTTACAAGGCAAAAATTCTACCATTGAATTATATCAGCTTTTATAAAATTGCTACCAACTTGCTTTAATAACACCAGGTAATATTCCTAAATGTGCAAAAGAACGTAATATATTTCTACATAATCCAAAAAAACGATAAAAACTTTTTGTTTTTCCTGTTTTCCAACATCTATTTTTAAATCTAATTGGTATTGATATTTTAGGTAATTTTTGAATTTTTTTTGCAAAAAATAATTTTTCTTTTAATGTTGTTGCTATATTATATAAATATATATATTTTAAACGAATTTTTTTATATTTATTTATAGAATATTTTTGTTTTTTAGCATATGCTAAAATAGATTTTCGAATCATAAATTTATATTTATAAAAAGGAGAAAGTGAGATTCGAACTCACGGAAATTTCTTTCTTCTAATTTCAAATTAGACGTAATCAACCGCTCTACCATTTCTCCTTATTGGATTAAACAGGATTTGAACCTGTGAAGATACAGAATATCAACAGATTTACAGTCTGCTCTTTTTAACCGCTCAAGCATTAATCCTAGATTTTTTATAAAATTTAATAAAAATAAAATATTTAAATATATTAAAAATTTAATATTAATTAATATATTAATTAATAATTAAAAAAACAAAAATTTAAATTATCTTAAAAATAAG
>Ga0172367_10001744_pt1 | contig 30957 bp, 30 predicted proteins | sample Lak10m_FD_114542 | JGI IMG/M metagenome (GOLD analysis project Ga0172367, IMG submission 114542) | Freshwater microbial communities from Kabuno Bay, South-Kivu, Congo - kab_022012_10m | ecosystem: Environmental > Aquatic > Freshwater > Lake | place: Democratic Republic of the Congo: South-Kivu...
TAACTTCTTTAATCTTTTTATATTCAATTTCTGTATTTATCCTCATTTTCAAACTTGATAAACCTATACCAACTTTGTTTTTAGATGGTTTTAAAACACCTAAATCAGTAAATATGGCGTTAAATTTACCATTTTTTGGTAAATAGTTTGGGAGGTTAGGTTTCCCTTTATATTTGTTTTTATTCTTTTTCCAATCTTTTATAGTTTCAAAGAAACTTCTCCAGTTGGCATCCAATGTTCTTAAAACTCCTCTAGAAACTCTTGCTGGCATTGCTATATAATCTGGGTCTTTTTTAAGGTCATTAAACATATCAAATTTAGAAATATATTTACCATTATTAATAAATTCTTGACGAATTAAGAAATTAGCCCTATTATAAAGGTTTTTACATTTTGTGGTAATTTCATCCAATTCCTTGGATTTATTAATTATATGTATTTCAGATAATAACATAGTGTATATATTAGACACTAATTATTACTTTTTGGTAAGTAAGGATTTTTTATAGATTGTTAAACAAAATTGAAATATTTGATATTATTTGATATTATTTGATAATAAAATAATTGAAATGTTCTAACACATTTTATAGATTTCATCAGAGAAATCGTGACCTTCGTTTATCAATTTCTCAACATATTCTTCTACATCTTCAATTGTTGTGTAGATATTAAACTCATCGTAATCAAGTAAGTGCATAGTGGATTTTTTATTATTTTACCATATATATTAATAAAAAAATCAAAAAAACTGATTTTTAAACATTTTTGATAAAAAAAATATAAAAAATATAAAATTAATTCTTACTAATGTCTTTAAAAAATGATTTAGCTAAATATAAACCTAGAAAAGAGCAAAGAGAAGCTCTTGAATTTATAAAAACAGAATGGGAAAATAACCCAACAAATAAAACATTCCTTCTTAATTTACCAACAGGTGTTGGTAAAAGTTATTTAGCTATGATGATATCAAAGTTATGTAAAGACAAAATGGGTAAATTTACAAGGGTCGATGTTATCACGAATAGTAAAATATTACAGGATCAATATTCAGGAACATTTGAATCTATTGCAGACTTAAAAGGTAAAGAAAATTATGAATGTGAATCTTACTCTTGTTCTTGTGCTCAGGGTGTTGAGTTTAATAGATTAAATAAAACATCTTGTGATTCATGTCCATATTCATTTGCTAGAGAAAACTATATTAGTGGTGGTATTTCTTTAACAAATTTTTATCTTTATATTCTTTATGCAATTTATAATCAAAAGCTTATGGAGTCTAGAGGTGCTAGTGTTTTGATAGTTGATGAGTGTCATGAATTAGAATCTGTTATATCAGATTTTATATCAATAAAGATAACAGAAACTATTGTGAAAAGATTTAAGTTTTCAAATGAATATGATATTTTGAAAAAGTTAAAGGGTGTTTCTAGTATACAAACTTATGTTGATTTTTTATCATTTTTAAATGGTGAAATTTTAGATACGATTGAGGGTATGGAGAAGGGTTTAATATCAAAACCAAGAGATGTTAAGTCTGATAAGAGAGATATTAAAATATCTAAGGTTTTAAATACTAAAAATTCAGATGTTAAAATTATGAATTTGATTACAGATTTAAAACAATATCAATTAAAGATTGATGTTTTCTTAAAGGAGTATAAAGAAAATCCTAATAATTGGGTTTTAGAATCTAACTGGAATGAGAAAACAAAACAAAAAGAGTTATCATTAGAGCCAATTTGGTCATTTGATTACTTGGATAAGTATGTTTTTAGTCATTATGATAAGGTATTTTTAATGTCTGGTACTATTTTAGATAAAAATTTATTTTGCCAATTAAATGGATTGGATACTGATAAATCTGTATATTATTCTATATCATCTCCATTTCCTTTAAAGAATAGACCAATTTTTTATATGCCTCTTGGTAAAATGTCTTTTAAAACAAAAGAGGAGACATTTAAAACTTATATTCCATATATTAAAAAGATATTAGAAAAATATAAAAATAAGAAAGGTGTTATACATACAAATTCATTTGAATTATCAAAATGGATATCAGATTCTATCAAAGATCCTAGATTAATTTTTCACGATTCATCCAATAAAGATGAGATGTTGAAAATGCACTTTGAGAGTACAGAACCAACCGTCATAGTAAGCCCTAGTATGGATACGGGCGTTAGTTTCGATGATGATAAAGCTCGTTTTCAAATAATTGCAAAAGTACCTTATCCTAGTTTGGCATCTCAAAAGAATAAAATGAGACAGGTAAATAATCCAGAGTGGTATTCATATAAGACTGTTTGTGGGTTGATACAAATGACTGGTAGACCTGTTAGATCCAATGTTGATTATGCTGATACTATAATTATAGATGGTGGTTTTGGTGATGTTATTAAACATTCATCTCAATATTTACCAGATTGGTTACAGGAGGCAATAAAGAGAATAAATGTTAAAATAGAAGCATAAAAAAACCACCTTTAAAGGTGGTTTTTATTTTATTTAATTCGATGATACTCAAATTATTTCTTTTTCTTTTCAATAGCTTTTCTTAAAGCTTCTGGTAACTTTTTTTGAGCAGCTGTTAATCCTTTACCACCCTTTTCTTCTTTATCAGAATCCTTTTCTTCTTTATCAGAATCCTTTTCTTCTTTCTCTTCCTTATTTTTACCTTTTTTACCAGCTTTTTTATCTAAATAAGCTTGTAATCCAGCAGGAATTTTTTTCTTTTCATTGAAAGATTTAAATGATTCAACAAATGAAGTCTCATCAGTTTCACCACCTTCTAATTCATCTTCATCATGCTCACAAGTGTCGCATTCTGAATCTTCTTCTGATCCATAGATTTCAGGTTCTCTATTAGATGGTTTTACATAATCTCCAAACTCATCATCATCGTGTCCAAATTCCTCTTCAGATCCATATATTTCTTCTTCACGGTTAGATGGTTTTACATAGTGGTCGCCGAACTCTTCGTCATGTCCAAAATCATCAAATGAACTAATTCTTGATGAACCACCCAATGATGAATCTTCTTCATCACCCCAGTTTTCTTCTTCATGTGAAAAATCACCTTCTTCTTCATCGTGACCTTCAGCACCTTCTTCATCAAAATAGAAATCTCCTTCTTCTTCCTCATGTCCTCCGAAGTTATCTTGTCTTTCGATTTCTTCTTCGTTGAAGAATTCGTTAATCTTTTTAATAAATTTCATACTCGTTATTATTATTTTTTAATATATATATTAAATAAAAAAATCACTTTTTTCACTTTTTTTAAATTTTATATATAAGTTATGAAAATATTTAACTATTTACAGTTTATCACTGAGGAAGCTGGTATTAAAGGACTTTTCAAGTTATCTAGAGAAGTTAAGTATAAGTTAGAAAAAATAATCAGAGATTTTAATGATCCAGTTGCAGACGCCATTCTAAATTTAGATAGAACACAACAAGACATAACATATATTAATCTAACAGATAAGGTGGATAAAGTATCTTATTTAGATGTTTCAAGAGCAGAATACTTTTTTAAGAAGTGGAAAGGAGAGGAAAAGTTTCATTGTAATGACTATTTAAGAATTTATAACTTACAACCAGAAGATCCATCAGTATTATATAATACTTATTTTGGGAATAAAATATCATTTACTGAGATATCAATTGGTAGATTGGCTAAAAAAATCTTATTTGATACATTTAAAGATCATGAGATTTCAAATTTTGTTGAAAGGTGGAATTCCACAACAACTAGTGGTAGATTTGAGATATGGGAAAGAGATAAAGTTTATAAAGCTTATACTTCATCTAATTATGAAGAATTTTCTGGATCAAGTTTAGATCACTCTTGTATGAATGATGATACATCTGTTAATTTTTATAGAGCTTGTCCAGATGTTAAAATATTAACACTTTTAGATGATGAAGATGATTCTATAAAAGCTAGATGTTTACTTTGGGTTGATATTGATGGTAAAAAAATAATGGATAGAGTTTATTATAATACAGCATCTGATTATTATCAATTTGTTAAGTGGGGTAATGAAAGGGGATATTATATAAGAAATACAAAGGCTGGTAAACAATCTACTTTTTTATTTAATGGTAAAGAAATTAAATTGGAAACAAAGGTTAGATTTCCAAAAATAGAAGATTATCTGAATGAGAATTTCCCTTTTGTTGATACTTTTTGTTACTATAAAGATGGGTTTGGTATGAATTATCAACCAGAAGATCCTGGTAAATATTATAAATTACAGGAAACTGATGGAACAATCGAAGAATTTTATAACATAGATCCTAAACAACGAGACATGTCGGATAATGAAAATTGGTAATTAATATATAAGATTATGAAAATAAAAAGATATGGTGAGTTTGCTTTGCAAACAGAGATGTTAGAATATTTTGTTAATGAATTTAACACTCAATTATTGGTTGAATCCAACGATGATGATAATCAATCTATTTTAAAAAAGATAGTATCAGATTTAAATCTTAATTTTAGATTAGTATCTACATTTGGTTTTGGAATAGGGGCATTTCTCCCTATTGTTAATCAATTAATGAAAAATAGTAACATTTCTTCTATTGAGTTAAGTAGAGAAACACTAGTTCTCTTAACATTAACCGCAATCTCAATTATTTTCTTAGAAGAAAAAAAGCCTAAAAGTTCAGAAGAAGAAGCAGAATTAACGAAAGATTCTAAATCTATGTTAGAGGAATTGAGAATGAAGGGTATTGGTGATGGTATTGTTAAAAAATTAATAAAATGTCTTAAATCAACTGGTGGTGTTTTTAAAATATTCGCTAAACATTTAGGATCTGTTGTTGGTGGATTTATGGATATGTTTGCTTATACCGCTATTATGGTTCCAATAACAACAACATTATCGGGAGTTATAAATAAGTTTGATTTAAATTTGGATACAATGCCTCAAAATTTCATGATGTTATCAGCTGGTATAGTTACAATAGTGGCAAAACATGGAATCACATATTTATTAAGAAAATTAAAAGATAGATTAAAAATATCTGATAAGGTTGAAAAAGAGATAGAGTCTGAAATTGAGACACCTACAATAACCAAAATTGCTAGATTTGGTGATGGAGAATCAAATCAATCAGGTGATTTGATTAAGGAACAGTAAACAAAGAAAGAAGGGGTCATATAATACATGAATACAAAAAATAATTTTATGTAGATGACTACACCACAATTAGAAAAAGTATATTTTAATTATATTTTAAAGAATAAAAAATATTTTGATATCGTTAAATCTTATTTTTTTAGAAATGCTGAAATACAATATGTTTATGGAGTTCTAAGAGAATACATCTTAAAAGATTCAGATGTTAAAATTCCAACACCAAGACAAATACTAGATATGGTATCCTTAAAAGATAAGGATGGTGTTATAACAAAAGAGATATTAAAATCAATTTTACAAGTAGACCTCAAAGAGTATGATGAAAGAAACTTTATAGAGCCAAACTTTAATGGTTGGGTTTTAGCGAATCGTCTTAAAACAGGAACAGTTGATATTATTGATGAAACTAGAAATTTAGATCAAATATCTGATTTTGAAAAAGCTGTTGAATCTGCAAATAGAATAAAAGAAATAGTTGATGAAATGTCTTCAACTAGGTTTATCCAAGATGATGATATGGGATCAGATTTTGATGAACCAGAAAATCACGTACAAGACTCTTCTAAGTTTAAAGTTAAATGTGGATTTGAAACTATAGACCATATGTTAGGTGGTGGATGGGATATTTCTACATTAAATGTAATAATGGCGGAAACCAACAATGGTAAATCACTTTGGATGCAAAACTTTGCAGTAAAATCAGCCAATATGGGTAATAATGTTCTTTATATAACACTTGAGATGAGTGAAAGAAAAGTTATGAAAAGGTTGGGTGCTATGAGGTTGAAAATACCAATAAATGATTATGATAAAGAATCAAAAAATGTTGATTTAATTAAATCAAAAATAGAAGATTTGAAAAAGACAGAAGGTGGTAGTGTTGATATTTTTGAGAAAAAAGTAGGTAAAATAATTACTAAATTCTGGGCAGCTGGTACAGCAACAGTCGCCGACTTTGATAATTATGTTCAAAAGTTAAAAGAGAAAAAGGGAGTTAAAATAGACTTAATCATAGTAGATTATATTACTTTGGTTGCTGCTAATAAAGGATCTAACGCTGATAATTTATATACAAAGGGTAAGCATTTAGCAGAGGGTTTAAGAGCAATGGGTGCAAAGTATAAATGCCCAGTAATAACTGGTGTACAAGTTGCTAAAGATGCTTGGAATTCATCTGATATTACCTTAGAGGCGGTTCCTGAAAGTAAAGCGATTGCTGAGACCGCAGACACTTTTTTCGCTATAATCCGTACAGAGGAAATGAAAAGACAAAATTTATATAGATTTAAATTATTGAAACAGAGAGATGGGGATTTCCTTAAATCACAAATAAGATTGAATTTAAATCCGACATATTTAACACTAGAAGGTGATCAGTTTATTGATCAATAAAAACAAAGATACAAAAAAAAACTATAACAAAGACAAAAAATAAAAAATAAATCATGGCTAAAAAAAATAGAAATGATGAAGATGACTTCGAAGACGATTTAGAGACTGGTGATAACTATGTCGAGGAGGTTGATGAGGATGATTCTGATGATTCATGTGATGAATTTTCGCTAGGTGATGATGATGATGATGAAATTGACATTGTTATTGAAATCGACGAAGAAGATCTTTTAGATGATGAAAAACCTAGTAGCGAGGACGATGAAATTGTATTATCAAAACATAAAATAGATGGTAAGCACTCCCTTAAATATGATTCAATATTTAAAGGTAAAAAAGAAGATCCAATGAGTGAGGATGATTTAGATGGTTTTGCATATTATCATAAAGAATCCATAGAAGTTGATAAATCTTCTAATTATTACTTCGAATCTATAGATAATGAGAGTTATATTAGAACAAAACTAGTTAAAGAAAAAGTTTATGAGGTTTTAATTTTACACACTGAATTAAACTTTATGAATAATAGAAGAAAGCCATCTCGAGTTGATTTTAATCATTATTACTTTCTCTTAAAACAAAATTTAGAAAACGAGAGTTTTACAAATGTTGAGCTATTCAATGAGTTAGCAGTTTACTTTTCTGATAATTTATTTAATATGTTTAAATTATTGGATAATAAATGGAGAAATTTAATCATAAATGAATTACAAGAACATATTGGTAAAAATTCAGAGTCAAAACAAATAATGAATAGAAATATTTATGAGGGTACCGAGATAGAATTTATGTGGGAAGATGAATTTGGATCTGAGAAGTTAATAACTGGAGTTGTATTAGTTACAGATTATGAAACTTCAACATTTAGAGTTGATTCTTATGAAAATATTTATGATATACATATATCCGAAATAACTAAAATTTTAAATAATGAGAAGTTTAAATATAATTTAAATAAACTTAACAACATAGATTTTTTATAAAAAAAGATTGTAAAAAGTCCTTAATAATAATCAATTTGATATATTTAGTTTAAAAACTGACCTAATATATAAAAAACAAAAAATAAAAAAATATAATGAGAAAAGATATTTATGTTCTAAAAAGAGATGGTAGAAAAGAGCTACTTAACTATGAGAAAGTAAATAAAGTTTTAGAATGGGCAACAGACGGAATATCATCGGTTAGTGCTTCAGATGTTGCTATGAATGCTAAATTACAAATCTATAATGGTATAAATACATCAGACATTCACAGAGTTTTAATTCAAAGTGCTGCAGACATGATCACAGAAGAATCTCCAAATTATCAATTTGTTGCTTCTAAATTGTTGAATTATCTTCTTAGAAAAGAGGTTTTCAATACTTATACTAATTTCCCAAGATTAAAAGATTTTATTAGAACTAATATAGACAGAGGAGTTTATGATTCTGAAGTTGTAAATTATTACACTGATAAAGATTTAGATAAGATTGAAGGCTTTATTAAACACAGAAGAGATGAAGATTTAACTTATGCTGGTATTCAACAATTGATGGATAAGTATTTAGTTCAACATAGAAAAACTGGTGAACAATATGAAACTCCTCAATTTATGTATATGATGATTTCAATCACATTATTTGCTAAATATAGTGGAGAAGATAGAATGGATAAAATTAAAAGATTTTATGAATTACTTTCTTTACAAAAAATATCATTACCAACACCTATCTTAGCTGGAGTTAGAACTCCAAATAGACAATTTTCATCTTGTGTACTTATTGATGTGGCTGATGACTTAGATTCAATTGGTGCTTCAGGACATGCTGTTATGAGATATATTTCAAATAGAGCAGGTATAGGTCTTAATTTTAGATTGAGAGCTATTGGATCAGAAGTTAATGGTGGTGAAAAAGTACACACTGGTTTAATTCCTTTCCTTAAAGTTTTTGAATCTACTGTTAAATCTTGTTCACAAGGTGGTATTAGAGGTGGTGCTGCAACTGCACATTACCCGTTCTGGCATAAAGAAATAATGGATATTTTAGTTCTTAAAAATAATACTGGAAACGATTTGAATAGAGTTAGAAGAATGGACCACTCAATTCAATTGTGTAGATTATTTTATAGAAGATTTATCACAAAAGAAAATATCACATTATTTTCACCAAATGATGTTGCTGATTTATATGAAGCATTTGGATATGATAATGATAAATTTGAAGAATTATACTTAAAGTATGAAAATGATGATACTATTTCTAAAATTTCAATTCCTTCAGTAGAATTAATGAACTTGTTATTACAGGAAAGATTAGAAAATGGTAGAATTTATATCCAAAATTTGGATAATGCTAATACACACTCTGGTTTTATTGATAAAATCAATATGAGTAATTTATGTTTGGATGGTGATACTAAAGTACATATAAAACTTTACGATCTAGATTCTGATAGTATTGGTTTGATAGATAAATATAACTTAATATCAGAAGATGATTATTACCATAATGATATTACTTTATCAAATCTAAATGATCTTTTTAATGAATTATATGTTAGATCATATAATATAGATAACAAAATAGTATTACATACTAAGGGTAGAATTATGGTTAAATCTAGAGACCTAGAAACAGGAGTTGATGAGTATTCACAAGTTTTTGCTTCAAAGTTAATGAATGATAGTTCACAGGTTATTAGAATAACAGATGAGGATAGTGGTAAATCTATAGTTTGTACAGAAGACCATTTAGTTTATACTAAAAATAGAGGATATATAGAGGCTGGTAAACTAATAGAAAGTGATGAATTAGAAATTTTCGAAGAATACCATATAACAGCTTAAAAAATGGTTTACACTAAAAAAAATAATATAATAGAATGTTAAAAATAGAAAAATTAAATAAAAACGTCCCTGTTTATGATATAAATGTTGAGAAAAATCACAATTTTTACGCAAACGATATTTTAGTTCATAATTGCCAGGAAATAAATCTTCCGACTAGTCCAATTTATGATGTTAATTCAGAGGAGGGAGAAATTAGTTTATGTGTACTTGGGGCTATAAATCTTGGAACAATTAAAGGATTAGATGAATTAGAAGAGGTATGTGAATATACTGTTAGAATGTTAGATTATATAATTGATATTCAGGATTATCCAGTAGCAGCTGCTAAAAAGATGTTAAAAAGAAGATCTTTGGGTATTGGTGTTACTAATTTAGCATATTGGTTAGCTAAAAATAATTTAGATTATACATCTAGATCACTTTCAGAAATTGATAGATTGTTTGAGCACATTCAATTTAACTTATTAAAGGCTTCTAATAAATTAGCTAAAGAGTATGGTAAATGTGAATATTTTGATAGAACTAAATATTCTAAAGGATTATTACCAATTGATCATTATTCTAAATCGGTAGATACATTAGTTAGTAGAGAATTAGAATGTGATTGGGAAGGATTGAGATCTGATATTTTAGAATTTGGTTTAAGAAATTCAGTTGTATCTGCTCAGATGCCTTGTGAGAGTTGTGTTACAAAAGAAACTAAAATTCTATTAGAAAATGGTGATGTGAAGAGTTATGAGGATATTTTTAGAGATCAAGATATTGATATAAATGAGATAACAAATGGTGAACCTAGGTGGATCAATTTCAATAAACCATTTAATGTTAAAACAAAGGATGGTGTAGATTTAGTTGAAAAATTTTGGTATAATGGTGAAAAGGAAGTTTATGATGTTGAATTTGAAGATGGTAAAATTTACAAAATGACCGCCAATCACAGACTACTTGTTAATAGAGATAGTGAACAAGTTTGGGTTAGATGTGATGAGTTGAGAGAAGGTGATGATATTGTTAATATAAACGAATAGATATTTTCATTAAACCCATATTTTTTCAAAATTTGAAGGATTTTTAAATGATGTAGATCCAAAAATAATAGGCAATATTGAAAACTTACAAATTCTAGATCATAGAATAAATACATCTAAGAATAAAAAATCTTGGATAAATTTAGATGAACTCTATAATAGATACAATAATAGTATTTATATAAAAATATAATTAAAAATATGAAAATCAAATCAATTAAAAAATCAGAAAATTTAGAACACACATTTGATATAGAAGTTAAAAATGTACATAATTACGTATTTGATAATGGATGTGTTTCACATAATTCATCAGTTGTTAGTTCATCTACAAATGGAATTGAAGCACCTAGAAAACTTATATCTGTTAAAAAATCAAAATCAGGATCTCCACTACCAGTAGTAGTTCCTGAAATTTCAAGATTAAAAAATAAATACTCATTTGCATGGGGATTCACAAATGATGATATGAATGGTGTTGTTGCTGTTATTCAAAAGTATTTTGATCAGGGTATATCAGTTAATCATTATTATGATAAGAAAAAATATTCAGATGGAAATATTCCACTTTCTGAAGTTGCTAAAGACATATTAACATTTTATAAAATGGGTGGTAAACAAATCTATTATGCTAATTCAAAAGATTATAAATCAGATAAATTAGAAGATATGATTACAACTGAAAAATTAGAGTTGATTGAAGTTGGTGATAATGATTGTGGTGATTCATGTACAATTTAATAATAAAAAGTGGGTTTAAAATCCACTTTTTTTATAAACAAAAATGATGATTTATATATAAAATATAACTAAAAAAGAAAGTATGGCAAATATATTAAATTTCGACAATGAGATTGATTACACAAAAGTTCCTGTGTTTTTCGGATCTAAAGGTATGTCTATTCAAAGGTATGATAAGTTTAAATATCCTGGATTTTTCGAGCTTTTCAAAAAACAAATTAATTCATTCTGGTTACCAGAGGAGTTTGACTTATCAAAAGATAGATTAGATTATAAGGATATGAGTGATAATGAGAAATTCATTTTTACATCAAACTTAAAATATCAAATTCTATTGGATAGTGTTCAATCGAGAGGTATTCCTCATTTAACAGAGTTTCTTTCAAACCCTGAAGTTGAAGCTTTCTGTTCAGCATGGTCATTTTTTGAAACAATTCACTCTTATTCTTACACATTTATTATTAAGAATGTTTATTCTCAACCAGGAGAAGTATTTGATAATATTTTAAATGATTCTGAGATTATTAAAAGAGCATCTTCTGTTACTAAATATTATGATGATTTGATTAATTCTTATGGTGAGACAGAAGAAGATTTAAAAAAGAAGTTATATTTAACTCTTATGTCTATTAATATTTTAGAGGGTATTAGATTTTATGTTTCATTTGCTTGTTCTTATGCTTTTGCTCAAAACGGTAAAATGGAAGGTAATGCTAAGGTTATATCACTTATAAATAAGGATGAAAATTTACATTTAGGATTTACTCAAAAGATTTTAAGAGATTTATCAATTAACAAAGATGAAGGTTTTTATGATATCGCTAAGGAATTACAACCAAAAGTTATTGAGATGTTTAAAATGGCAGCTGAGGAAGAGATGGAGTGGGCTGACTATTTATTTAAAGATGGTTCTATGTTGGGTTTAAATGCTGATATTTTGAAAAAATATATGATGTTTTTAACTAATTCGAGATTAAAGGCTATTGGTTTGGATCCTATTTTTGAGAAGACAAATAACCCTATTAACTGGATTAATGCTTGGACAAACTCTGAATCATTACAAGTTGCTCCACAGGAGTCAGAAATTGAATCATATAATAAAGCCGCTGTTAATAATGATTTAGGTGATAGTGACTTTGGAGATTTTAATTTTTAATTAAAAACTTTTTTGGAAATTAAAATAATATATGTATATTTGTAAAAGATTTCTGAGTGATATTTGAAATAAAAATATTTTAAAGAAATTTTAAACTTTTTAAATTAAATATATAAAATATAAACAAAATTAAATAGACTGTAGTTAGAGATAGGGTTACTTCGCAAATTTCGTATAAATGTAAAAACAAACCTTAACTCAAATTTCTCAGTTATTATTATACAGACATAGCAATAGAACTAAGATACTTCGAACTATAATTTCAATTAAAAGAGAAGAAGTGTCCATAGCGACAGCTAAGACTACCAAGATTGAATATACTTTGATTATATTCTGAGGTGAAAAAGTCCGTGTGATTGGCGTAACAATCAAAGTGAGATAGTCACTGCAACTATCGGCAAAGTTTCGGGAGAATTCTTTGTAACGCTTAGGCTAAACTTTCTTGTCTGTTAAATTTAATAATAACCAAGATACAGTGATGTACTTGGTTATTTTTTTTTGACTTTATTAAAATTATTATAAAATTATGGCAAAATTCAATGCAACTCAAAGGGGTGGTAAAACCTTAACTGAAAACTTGGCTGGTGGTCAAGCTTATTCAGAATCAAAAGAATTAGAATTAGCATCTATTCTTTTAACATCATTTGTTAGTGATCAATTTTATAGATCATCCAATGAAACATTAGATAGTTTGAGAAAACTGTTAATCAAAACAGATCCTCTTTTTGCTGCTAAGGCTGCTATCTACGCTAGAGATAAATTTGGTATGAGATCTATAACTCATGCTCTTTCTGGTGAGTTGGCTTCACAACTATCTGGTTTAAGTTGGTCTAAAAACTTTTATGATAAAGTAGTTGTTAGACCAGATGATATGACCGAAATTATATCTTATTATTTGGCTAATAAGGCTGATAAGACAAAGCCTAAATTTCCAAACTCCTTAAAAAAGGGATTTGCTTCAGCTTTTGATAGATTTGATAATTATCAAATTGCTAAATATAAAATGAGTAATAAGGAAGTTAAACTTGTTGATGTTGTTAACTTGGTACACCCAATTCCAACTGAAAAAAATTCAGAGGCTTTAAATTTACTCATTAATGATAAATTAAAGAGTACTGAAACTTGGGAGGCTAAATTATCAACAGTTGGTCAAATTTCAGAGGGTGATGAAGATTTAACAAAATTAAAAGCAGATGCTTGGTATGAATTAGTTACATCTAAGAAAATTGGATATTTTGCTCTTTTGAGAAATTTGAGAAATATTATTACTCAATCACCACAATCTATACAATCCGCTTGTGAAATGTTGGTTGATGAAAAGTTAATCAAAAAGAGTAAAGTTTTACCTTTCCGTTTTTCAACAGCCTATGATGAGATTTCTAAAATAGGATCTAATAAAGATGTTAGAGACGTTCTAATGGCTATTAATAAAGCTCTTGAGGTATCATTATCAAACATACCAAAGTTATCAGGTGAAACTTTAGTAGTAATGGATGTATCTGGTTCTATGAGTGGAAGACCTTCAGAGATTGCTAGTTTATTTGGGGCTATTATTGCTAAAGTTAATAATTGTGATGTTATGACTTTTTCAACTAACTCACAGTATAAAACTTATAACCCAACAGATTCTGTTATGAGTATTAGAAGTTCATTTAAGTATGCAGGTGGTGGTACCAACTTTAAAAGTATCTTTCAAAATGCCAATAAGGCATATGACAATATTATCTTGTTAAGTGATATGCAAGGTTGGATGGGATATACAACTCCTACCAGAGAGTTTAACGACTATAAGAGTAAGTTTAAGTGTAATCCTAATGTTTTCTCTTTTGATTTAGCTGGATATGGAACACTACAACTTCCTGAAAATCAGGTATATTGTTTGGCTGGTTTCTCTGATAAGGTTTTTGATATTATGGAACTTTTGAAAACAGATAGAATGGCATTAGTTAATGAGATTAAAGCTATAGAGCTTTAAATAAAAAACCCACTCTTTGAGTGGGTTTTTTTAATTCCATACATCACCTAAATTTACTCTAGAGCTTAGATCAACTTCAACTCCATTATCTATTAGAGTATATCTTTGTAATTTTCTAAATCTATTTATAGCATCTACAACTTTTTCACTTTCACTTTCACTTAGATCATAATTAAAAATTTGTATCAGATTTTCTATTTCATCAAATGTTAGAAATTCTCTTTTTCCTAGAAAAAAGATAAAATCATAGTTGTATTTATTCCATTGATTTGGATTTTCTTCAAATGATTTATAGTATAAGAATTCTGTTAAACAATTTTCTATACTTATAGAAGGTAGAGAATATTTATATCCGTTTATATTAAAACATTTTTCACTTTTATCCCAATATTTTAAATCTTCGTTAAAATCATAATAGTTAAAATATTTTGATGAGAATTCAATTTTTTTCTCAATTCCATTTATATCAAAATATATAATGTCGAAAGATTTATTTTTAGTAAATTTAATTATTTCAAAAAATATAAAGATTATATCAATACTTTTTATATAATCAAAATCATAATTTGATATAACATTATTAGCAACTATATTTTTTATTCTCATTAGAATATTTCCTAGATCACCAGGTACAAATCCTTCGATATATGATTTTATGTCTAATTCAGTTGCTTTTTTTATAAAAATATAAAAGTCATCTTCATAAAAATATCCTTGTGATGGCAATTCTTTTATTTTTACTTTCTTTTTCGTTATGAAAAAATTTTTAATATAATTATATACTTTCATATAAAAAATTATTTTTTGGAGATAATTATATTTTATATATAAAAAATGATTATTCATGGTGATTGTTTCTATCATTTAAAAAATATTGAAAGTAAATCAATAGATCTAATTATTGTTGATCCACCTTATCAGATATCAAAAAAGTCTGGATTTAAAAATTATTCAGGTAATGCTAATTCCGATATGGTTACTAAATATGGGAAACATTCTATAGATTTTGGTGATTGGGATAAAGAGGATATAGATTGGAATACCCTAATAGGTGAGTATTATAGAATTCTTCGTGATGGTGGCACACTTATATTTTTCTATGATATATGGAAATCAACTATGATTAAGGATATTGCTGAAAGTTATAAATTTAAACAACCTAGAATTTGCCAATGGCAAAAAACAAATCCTGTTCCAATTAATTCTAAAATAAATTATCTTTCGAATGCAAATGAATACCTTTTTACTTTTATAAAGGGTAAAAAACCAACATTTAATTCAGAATATGATAATGGTGTTTATAGGTATCCTATTTGCCATGGGAAAGAAAGATTGGACCATCCAACACAAAAACCACTTCAACTGATAATAGATTTGATAAAAAAACATTCAAATGTTGGTGATTTAGTTTTAGATTCTTTTGCTGGAAGTGGAACAGTTGGAGAAGCATGTTTAGAATTGAATAGAAAATATATACTAATCGAGAGAGATGATAAATATTACAATTTGATTTTAAATAGATTAAACAAAATATAAATAATTTTATATAAAAAAATAAAAATATAGTTATGTCAATTAAAATAAAAAATTCAGAATTAACAAACGAGATGATTTCAGCACTTAACATCTTAATCGATACTGATATTAATGCTGTTTGTGCTTTTAGATTATCTAGAGTTATTAAAGAATTAACATCAATTGTTGAGGATAAAAATAAAATGGAAAGAAAAATAATTGATAGATGGACTAAAAAAGATGATGATGGTAATCCTGTTCCTGTTTTAGATGATAATGGTGGTATCGTTAGTGGGGCTGTTAATATATCAGATCCTGATTCATTTAAAATGGAAATGGATGATTTTTTAGATTATGATAACGAAATTGATTTTGAAAAAATAAATTTTGAAGATTTAAATTTACAAACCGCTAAGGTTAGAGATCTCTTAAAATTAGAATTTCTATTTAATTAAAAAATAAAAAGTCCAATTTTTAAGATTGGACTTTTTATTTTTAATATATAAGAAAAATAATATAAAATATGTCTGTAACATATAGTATTAAAGTTGGAACACCTTATGAGGCAAAAAGAATAGTTGACATTGAGGATGTTTTAAAACAATTACCTGATAATACAAATAAAGAAATATCACCAAAAGATGTCAGAGATGCCTTTTTATCAACTTGGGCAAACTCACCATTTAAATTAACTACGATACCTAGTAGCAATAACTCTGAATATATTGGAATTGATTCTGGTAATCCAGCTGGACGAGATATAAAACAAAAAATGTTTTTCGGCAAAAGACAACTTTTGGGTAAGGATATTATGAATAATGTTCTATTGAGTTATGATACTGATATTTATTTTTACAATACTAAAGCAGATGGTGTTACACAGAGTACAAAAATAAGTATTCTATCAGGTACTTATTCCGATCTTTTTAGATACGCACCATATATTGAAAGTAAATCAAATGGTTTAAGAACAGATCTTATAATAAGAAACCCATCTACATATTCTAATATAAATATCGAGAGTGCTACTGGTAGAGTTTCAATTAATGGTATTAGTTTTCCGACAATTGATGAGAGTAAAAATTTTACTGGTGGGTTAGATAATAAGGTTTTAAAATATCAGGGAACATTTCCAAATGGATATTTAAAATGGGATTCTACAAATATCGATAATTTAAATATTGGTAATTCAACATCTAAGATTGAATTAAAGGGAGCAACAGTTAGTTTAAATGGATTCGATTTGGAATTCTATGACACTAGAATGGTTCCAAAATCCATTGGTGGTGTTCAGGCTGGTGTGAGTTTTAGTAATTATCCTCAAGATAATAAAAAATGGCCACTAAGTGAAGTTTTAAGAAAACTATTATATACATATGTTCCACCACAAATGGAAATAAATGTTTATAATACCTCAACTGGTTTACCTTATTTTGAAAGAAATGTCACAACTCCGATTACAATAGATTATTCTGTTAGTGTTTATAGCATTGATTTATTTACCAATAACAAAATAAACCAAACTAATGGTTGTGTCATAACAAAAAATGGTAAAATTAAAATATTTGATGTGTCAGAAACAAATCCAATTAGTTTTTCTAAACCTGGTGATTTCACTAGAAAACAATTAACATATACACAATCAAGTGATATTACGAAACAAACATACCATTTATACATCAGTGATAATAATACGAGATCGCTTACCGAATATCTTACTGGTTTCACACATAGTGCAACCGCTTCAATGTATCCTATAAACCCAATATATTATGGATTTACTAGTAGTATTTTAACAAATATTATAATGACTAATACCGCTTTCAATAGTAATTTTAAAAAAATAATTTTACCAACACCTGGAACTGGATCTTCAGTTTTTGCTGATTATAAAGGTGATGGATATTTGTATTTTTGTTATCCAAAAGATAGCATTGATTCTAATGGTAATACGATATTATTTGGAACTCCATCTATGATAGCTGATGCGCAATCTTTTAATTTTAAATATTATATTTCTGGATCAAGCACTTCTATATTTACATATAGTTTAACTTATTCAACATCAAATAGTTGTACATATTCTATGTGGAGAACAATCGATAAAGTGGGCTATCCAGATACAAATCAATTAGAATTTAAATTTTAATTATGGCAGGAACGTATAGTAAATATAATAATACAGATTGGTTATCAACCAGTAGTTTTTTAGTTATATCAGATCCTGGTACACAATCATACGCATTTAATAATTCTTATTTGGGTAATGATATTTATACAAATTTAATTGATAATGAATCTAAATCAATACAACCAAAAAATTTAAGAAATTCAATTTTATCTCTTTGGGATCTACCTATTTTCAAATTAACCACTGCATCTGGATCAAATATTAAATATATCGGAATTGACTCTGGTACATCATCTACAAATGTAGATATTAAGAGTAAAAAAGTTCTTTTTGGTAAAAGAACTTATAAAGAATATCACATCATGAGAGATCTAATATCATCTGATAGTGATTTTTATTTTTATAATACTAAATTAGATAGTGATTCTCAATTAAAAACAAAATTAACATTTTTGAGTGGACAAAATCCAAATATTTACCAACCATCAATTGTTTCAAAATATGTTAAGGGTAGAACAGCATCACTTTATATGGATATACTTAATAATGATGATATACATATATTGTCTAGGTCATATGTTATAAATAATAACAATGTTATAACCAGTGATAATAATTTAGGATCTACTGTTTCTGTTAATAATATAATTTTCCCAACATATGGAACTAATTCACTCGTTGATATTAATGGTAAATATTTAATTTCAAGGGGTGGTGTTATGACTTGGACTAGCTCTGCTACATCAAGTTCATCTTTGGGTGCAAATGGATCCGAATTAAATATTTATGGGAGTAAAACAACTGTAAATGGATTCGATTTAGATTTTACAGATCCAAGAATGACACCTTATGATTTGGGGGGTATATTTTCAGGAACAACATTTTCAAATGATAGTATATCCGAGGTTTTAAATCGTATTATTTATAATAATACTCCTCCAAAATGTCAATTGATTAGAACCGGTAGTGATATTTTAAGTCCTTATGTTGAGATTGGTACATCACCAGATATAAATTTTAGATATAAAATTGAGAAGTATAATAATCCGTTAACACCAACTAGATTAACTAATATGATTCCTAGTCAATTGGCACCTATTCCAAATGAAGATTCAATTGTAATTGAAGGAATTGCTGAAGCCGTTTTTATAACACCAGTAATTGCCACAACATCATATTTTAAAATTAAAGTTGAAGATATTTATGGTGGATCTAGCTCTATAACTAAATTTATAAAAGGTGTTTATCCTTATTATTATGGATTCAGTACATATAGTGTTCCTGATATTTTCCAATTAGAGAAGTTTACAAAGATAATTGAAGATAAGGGTAATAAAACTATCGATGTTTATGGTGAGGGTAATTTATTTTTCATCTATGATGTGGATCATGGGAAACTCAATAATATCAAATTTGAGAATGTTAATAATACATCATCATTTACATATAGTATAGGAACATTTTCTTCACCAAATGGTTTTTGGGATTCAAAACAATTTTATATATATAAAACGAATACTAATGTTCAAATAGATTTACCATCTAAAAAATGGACATTTAATTATTAAAAATTAAAAATTATTATGCCAATACAAATTATAGACGGATTTAAATTAGGAACATCAAGACCAATAGACGATAGAATTGTTGGTTCTGGATCATCATACAGAGACAATATTACATATAAATATGATGGTTTATTAGTAGTCGATACAAGTGATCACAAGCCTTATATATGGAATTCTAATAGTTTGACCTGGTCAGTAGTTGAATCTAATAATAATAATAATAATAATAATAATGGATCTTCTATAACAGAGCTTACATTAAATAATAAAAAATATTATTATATTGGAACTAATCCAACTTCGGTTAATAATACTGTAGATTTAGCATTAAATGTTACTGGTGGAATAAATGTCAATGGTGATATTAAAGTAAGTGGTAAATTTATTGGTGATGGTAATTCAATTTCAAATATTAATCCTGCTAATATTTCATCATCCGGTGCTTCAGATGGATATGTTTTACAATTAGTTGGTAGTTCACTTACACCGACTTGGAAAAGTATAAGTAGTAATAAAGTAATTTCACAGGGATTAGATGATACAAAAAACTATTTTGCAGGATTTGTAGAAAATGATTCAGGAGATGTAACATCTATTAGAATTAAAAAGGGTGGAGTTGGTATTCAAAATAAGGTTTTTTATTTAAATGATGGCATTGGATTAAGCGCTTCAAGCACACTGATAGTCGGTGGAAACTCAACACTAAATGGCAACACAACAATAGGTGGAACTCTTACTGTTGCGGGTATTACAACACTAAATGGAAATCTTATAGTTTCATCAGGTAAAACTACAACACTAAATGGTAACACAACAATAACTGGTACAAATACATTTACAGTGAGTACTGGTGCAACAAAATTAGGTGGAACTCTTACTGTTGCGGGTATTACAACACTAAATGGAAATCTTATAGTTTCATCAGGTAAAACTACAACACTAAATGGTAACACAACAATAGGTGGAACTCTTACTGTTGCTGGTACTACAACATTAAATGGAAATCTTATAGTTTCGACCGGTAAAACTACAACACTAAATGGTAACACAACAATAACTGGTGCAAATACATTTACAGTGGGTACTGGTGCAACAACATTAGGTGGTACGTTGAAAATAGGATCAGGTACAACAATAAGGCGTGTAGTAGCTGGAATTTTATCCATAGCTAGAAATGGATTACACTCAATTATTTTAGGTGGTGAATACATAGAGTCTGGTTCAGGATCAACAAGCGGTAATGTTGCTACTTTTGTAGTATATTTCAAGATTCCTATGTCTAATACTAATTTCATTGTACTTGTTGGTTTTTCGGGTAGTGTAAATGCCTATCCATTTAAAGTTGTAGCGGAGAGAATAGCAATAACTGGATTTAAAGTTACTGTATCACATCACCCAAGTACTTCATCAACTGCAGATTGGTCAGGAACAATTGAGGTTTCTTTTTTGGTTATAAGTGTTTAATTTACTTTTTGAAACCACCAATTGAAATAGATATAGTTATCACCTTTTAGGTTGTAAGTATCACCTTCATATCTAATGATAATTTTATCAGAATGTGATCTAACTAATTCTATTTCAATTCCGGCATTCATAACTAATTGTTTACCAGTTTCAATAGAATAACAAATAACATCATCTTCTAATAACTTATAATTACCTGGTTCCGGTTTCAACCATTCTTTTATTGTTTTAACGATTAATCCTTTTATTTTAATAACCCATTCTTTTGCTTGAAATAAATCATAGTCTTTAAATACTTCTGATTTAAACTCTGGATTTTGACTTAAAATATTTTTAATAACACCCCAATATTCTTCTTCATCAATTACAAACTTTACATAAACATCATAAAATATTCCATCTTTCACTATTTTTTGTAAATTTAAAGATTTAATATTTTGATTTTCTAAAGCCAACTTACCCCTCAACGCAGAATAAGCAGTTGTTCCTGATAATGTATTCATAATATCATTAACTCTAGATAGAGCCGATCTAATAGCATCATGATGTTTATCAAAAGCATTTAACGATAAGTTTGGATCATCAACATGTGTTGAGACTTGAACTGAATCCGAATTAAATCTTTGTAGATTAAATTCAGTCATTTCTTTTATAAGAAAATCTTTGTATTTTTTAATAATAGGCATTTGTTAAATAAAAATTTTAATATATATATTAAAATTAATATACTAAAAATGAGAAAATTTACAGAAAGTTTAGAAGAAATGTCAATTGAAAGAAAGGATGAGATAATTGATGAGTTGAATGATATACTTTCAATCTCATCTGAGAAAGATAAATATATCGATTCTCTTATAAATGAATTAAAAAACTTTATTGGTAATTCCGAAAAATCAAATGATCAAATTGATGATTCAATATCTAAGTTAGGAGTTGCTAAAAATGACTTATCTAATTTTCATCAAAAAATTGAGGAAGTTTTATCTAATCTAGAATCATATAAACAAGAAAATAGAAAACCTCTTTATGGTGATGATGAAACAAAAGATTTTTAAAAAATATAACTAATATGTTTATAGCTCCTGATCCTAATATGGTTGTGATTGGTGGTACTCTAAAAAATGGTAAATAGTAATTTTTACGGTGTTATAGAAACAAAAAAAAAACCGACTTTTAAGTCGGTTTTTTTTATTTATTATATTTTAATTTATAAAGAGTTTTGTAAACCAAAGCTACAACTTCATCAACTATGTTATGTAAGTGAGTATCTTCGGTTGGAATACATTTTCTTTCTTCTTTAATAAATCTCGCTAATTCATTAAAATATTCAATAGTATCTTTTGATTTTGTTTCACTTGTATCAATAGTATCATATTCTTCAATAATGCCATATTGACCTTGCCATATTTCAATAATATCGTCAATAAAACCTAAAACACCTTCATAGTAATCACCTAAAGCAGTGTGTTTGGCATGAGATCCCATTTCACCATTTACTTGTAAATGATAGATGTGAGCCATTTCTCTACTTTCAAATAATTTAGAAAAGAATTTAGATGGATTAGAACCTTCACCTAATACTTCTGGTTTTTTTTCTGTTTCAGTTTCTTCTTCTGATTGTGCTTGAGCTTCTACTTTAGATTCAGCATCTTTTTGACCTTGTAACATTTTTACAAGATCTTCTTTAGACATTTCGTCATATTTATTATCCGGAAGATTAGAATCTTCGTTGATTTTCCCAATACGTTTAATTTCTGAAAACTTTTTCATATTATTTTTTTCTTTTTTTAATTATATATTAAATGAACTACACAACGACTAAAGTCGCCGTGTTTCCGGGCTAAAATGGCCCTTCTTTTTAAACGCTTCGTAGCTTGTGTCTTATGTTAGACTACCAAGGTTTTGGTTAGCTAATTAGATCTTATTTTTGCTCCACGTCTGTAATCGACCGTCCCTGCCGATATAAGGTTTTAAACTTATACTTTATATATTAATATTATTTGTCCCTATTAAACTTTTTTTACTATACTAAAATAATTTCAAATTCATCACTGAAGCTAAAGACTTCTGTGTTTTCTTTGACGAGAAATATAAAAATTTCAAAAAAGTAAAAAAATAGTTTTAATATATACTTTAATAAAAAAATAGACAATATGAAGTATATAAATAAATATATTAAGTTTTTCGAAAATGAAACTTTGGTGGAACCAAGTATTCAAAAGAAAACCCCTTCAAAAACTGAGAAAGAGTTAGCATCAGAAGGTGATGTATTAGCTCGTTTTGAAAAAATTTATTCTGGTCTTTCCGAACAAGAAAAGGCTGAAATTAATCAATACTTTGAAAAATAATAAAAAATTATGAAAAAGAAATTAATAGATTTTTCAGCATTCTTAAATGAAGAAGCAGATGTTAAAAAGAATGTTGGTCTTCCAGAAGACTTTACTAGAAGTGCTGAAGAAGACGCTAGAAGAAATTTAGGTGTTAATGTTGACTCTGGTGAGATGGGAAGACTTGGTGAATATATGAATAAAGCCGGTCAGATTATAACATCTGTTATACCAAGAGATCAACTTGATTTCAAATTCAAACAAATGGAAGAATTAGCTGAGAAAGTTATCAGAGAAGAATTCAAATTTGTTTTTGAAGCCTTACCAATTGATCTAAAATTGAGATTAGTTAGACCAGGTGAAAGTGTTTACGAATTACTTCCTGAGTTGGGAACAAAACAAGAGGATTCTAGTAATAAACCAGAATATGTCGAATCTGAGGAAAATGATATTGAAACACAATCTCAATCTGAAGATGAAAGTGAAAGTGAAGAACAAGATGACTTTTTTGACTTTTTTGACTTTGATTCAGAAGAAGATCAACAAGAGAGCGAAGAGCAAAATATTGAGGATATAATTGAACCTGAAGTTACTAATAAAGATGTGGCTATGGCAATTGATAAAACTCAAATCCTTAATATGATAACTCAAGGAGCTGGTAAAGCAACTAAAGATATCATTAAGTTTTCAGAAACTATTTCTAAAGGATTAGAAGATATCTTAGGACCAAGAGCTAAAGACTTATTAAAAGTTTGGGGTGACTTATCCGATGAGGCTGATAAAAGAGATTGGCGAGTACCAATGGATGTTACTAAAAACCTTTTCAAAAATGATCCGGCTGGTATAGCAGGTGCTGTTGATGTTAAGTTTGAAAACTTTAATCTAAAGTTTAAGAATTCACAATTAATAATCGAAAGTGGTAATGCTTCTAAAATTATTGTTAGAGCATTTGGTGTCGATTTTCCAATGTTAATACATGAGGCAGTTAAGGGTATTTATATGGCTTTACAATCACCAGCTATTAAGAAAAATCCTGAGTTAGCTGAAGAAATTAAAAGAGCAACTTCATCATACAAAGATGAAACATCTGATTTTAGATATGGTCCATTAGCTCAAAAAATGTTTAGAGATTTTGTTAATCATTGTAATATGGCTGATAAATATCCAAATATGGTAGAAAGAGTATTCTTTTTCTTATCGAGAGATGTTGAGCATGGTGGTAAATATAAAGATGAAGAATTTTTAAAGATTACAAAGAGTATGTTCTCTGTATTTGATAAAGTTAATACAACTGGTGGTAAGTTTCAATTTATCATAAATGAGTCAAAATTTCAATCTTCTGAAGCAAGAACAAAAATCGAAGAAATCATTAAAGAAGAAGTCGAGTTTGAGCAAGAATTAGAAGGTGATGAAAGAGCTGAAGATTTGAAAAAAGCACTTCCAAGTGAAAATGAGCCAACTGAAACTCCAGCTGGACATGATGGTGACGAAGTGGACGAGATTGAGAAATTGAGAAGAGCTACTGCTGAGAGAGAAAGTGATTATGGTAATATGTCACCAAGAGAAATTCAAGAACTTATTGATGATGCTCTTGATGAAGGTGATTATGAAAGAGTTAAGATGCTTTCTGTATATTTAACAAAAGAGAGTGCTCAGATTTATTTGAGAGAATTAGAAAGAATAAACGAAAATATAATAGTAAGAAGATGAAATTATTTAAGTATAATCAATTTTTAGGTGATAATATCATAAATGAAAACTTAGATAAATCTAAGAAGTTTATGAAAGATATGTATATTTTAAGAACTGTTGTTGATAAAATAGGTATAGATAACCTTTTTAATACTGAAAAAGCAGACAATCTTAAAATTGATTTAGGAAGAGGAGTTAAAAAATCAATAACACCACTTGATTGTGCTGATATTGATATTGAAAAGAGAAAAGAATTAGGTGCTCAAATGAGAACTATCGCAGTTGATGAGAATAAGTTAAGAGAGTTAATTACTACTCCTGAATTCAAATCTATCAGGGAATTAACTTGTTCAGTAGATGGTAAAGAATATCAATTAGATAGAGATAATATTGCACTATTATTTAATTTTGTTTATTTTTATTATGCTGAAAACGTTTCATTACAAGATCTAACTGATACTTACACTAGAGTTGTACAAAATAAAGATTTTTTAGGATCATTGGAAAAACCATTTGACTTAAATTTCATCGATATTAAAATTCCAAATAACTTTGAGAAGTTACAAGACTACTTAAATAAAATTCCTTTACAAAGAGCTTATAAAAAGTTTGAATCTGATTTACCAACACATTTAAAAAGAGACTTAAAAGAAGCTCCAACTGCGATTAAGGATCAATTCCGTGATATGGCTTCTGGATTTGCTGAATTAAGTGATGATCTCGTTAAAGGTTTCTGGGGTCAGATGATGCTGGATGATAGAGAAGGTTCTAAAACAAAGGGTAAAGTTGTTTTTAGAAGTCCTATTTCAAGATTTAAGAATATTCGTGAGTTAATTGAGAATGCGAATGGTTACCTAAAAAGTGCTGGTAATGGATCATTTGATAGTTTTTATAAAAAGTTTCAAGATTGTAACTTAAAGTTTCAAAATTCAGGAGCTGATCAAATTTTTCTTGATAAAGGATTATTTATCATTGAAGTTAAATCATACGGCGCTAATAAGGTATTAAATGGACACACAACACATTGTATTGTAACGGGTCTAGGGGCTTGGAATACCTATGTTGAAAATGATAGAAATGGTAGAGCAGTTGCTGAAAACAGACAATATTATATTTATAACTTTAATTTACCATCAACTAATAATATGTGGACAATTGGTATTACAATCGAACCAGATTCTAGATACAATCATATTAGAGCAGCTCACAATAAAACTGATGGGAATGTTGCTGGATCTATAATTAATACCTTAAAGGATTGGGGTGTCGAATATGATTTAAATGACGAAGCTACTAAAAAAGCAAAAGAGTTAGGAGCTACTGATAGTGAAATTCTTAAATGGGGTCCAGTTTTTTGTTTATTAAGACCTATTTCTTCAGAGCAATTAGAGTTTAGAAGAAAATCAAGAGAAGCTGAAATTGAAATTACTAAATCTGGTAAAACTAAAGAACAAATTGAAGAGTATGTTAAGAAATTTGGAGCTAATATTAATCATCAAGACTATTCTACAAAATTAACAGCTTTGGATAGAGCAGTTCAAGAAGATGATTTAGAAAGGGCAAAACTTATTCTTAGCTTAGGAGGTACACCAAATATTAGAGAAGATAAGAAAACTGCAGTTATCAATAACGCTAAATCATTAGATATGATTAAGTTACTTGTTACACATCAATCAATTGTCACACCATCATGTTATGAGACAATTTGTAATGATATTAAATCAGTTGAATATTTATTAGATAATAATGTTGATCCAAACTTTGAAAATTCTCTACCAGTTAGAAGATCTTGTAGAGGTGAATTTGATGAGAGAAACTATGATAGAACAGGTGATAGAGGAAAAGCTTATGTTGATACATTTAAATTATTAATTGATAGAGGCGTTAAATTGAGCGATTCTAGAGGGAGATTGATGGTTCTTAAATGGGCTTCTGAATATGGTAGAACTGATATTTTAGATATTTGTGATAAAATGGATATCAACTATGGTTGGATTGGTGCTTACACTTGGGCATTTAACTCAATGAAACTTAAAACTAAAGATTTAAAAGAATTGGCTGATTTTATCATACCAATAATAGAAAAATATGAGGGTGAGCAATGGAAAGAACTCTCAAAAGACAAAAAATGGCATTTAACATTATGAGATATTTAAAAGAATGGAATACATGGACATCATCATCAACTATTGGTAGTCCAGTTGAGATGGATTATAAATCATCAGATAAAATTACTTATAATCAACATAAAGTTACCTTATCAAAAGATGGTAAAATTGTAGAAGTTTTAGCTAAGTTTGATACTGGTGCTAAATCATCTAGTATAGATTTTGGGGTAGCTGAGAAACTTGGCGTAAACAAAGAGCTTTTAGAAAAGTGTAAAGAGTTAGATGATATTAAAGATATACCTTTAACTATAACAAAAGAAGATAAAAAGAAATTAGAATCTGAATGGACTGCTAAATTAAAAGAGCAGTTTCCTGAAGTTTCATATGCTAGAGTTGTTAAATCATCATCTGGTGTTTCTATAAGAGCTTTTATTGGATTGACTTTATCATATAATGGTAGATCCATATCAACAAATGTTAATTTGAGAAATAGAGCTGGACTAAAATGTGAGATGTTGGTCGGTTTGGATGATATGCTATAAAAAAGAAAGTCAGTATTTTATACTGACTTTGGCTATATACCAATAATTTTATTAAACACTGAATAATTTTTATCAATAATAAATAAATAATTATATCCCATTTCTATACATTTATTCATTTTGGATATATTTTTTTCTAAATATTTGTTATAAATATAATTTGATTTTATTTCAACAATCAAATTATATTCTGATATATAAAAGTCTGGAAAGTGCATTTTTTTAATATTCTCATACATATATTCTATACAAAACCCCCTTTCTATAATATTTAACATATTCATATTATTAATATAATCTAAAAAATGTTTCTCATAACTACTTTGATAATACAATTCACCATTGTAATATTTAATTTTCTTTGAATTATTTTGTTGTTTATTAAAAAATTCCAATACCTGCATAGGATATTCAACACCATATCTCTCCATATTAGTCTCTCTTAATTTTCTTTTTGATTCTTCAGTCATTGAATTTGATATAAATCCATATTTATTTAACATACTTTGAACTTTTTTTAATTTTATTTCATCCACTTTATTAGGGCTATCAACACCATATTTTTCTAAACTTGTTTTTATCACTTTATTTTTATGTTCATCAGTTTGTGAATAATATTCAACACCATATCTTTCTATAGTTGTGCTTATTCTTTTTTCTTTTATTTCCTTTAATGTTCTTGGATCTTCAACACCATACTTTTCCAAACATGTTTTTTTACATTTTTTTATAATTTCTTCACTTTTAAATGGATTATCAACACCATATCTTTTTAAATTAGTCTCTTTACATTTCTCTTTGTTGTTGTAATATTCATCACCATATCTTTTTAAATTAGTCTCTTTACATTTCTCTCTAATTTCTTCACTTTTAAATGGATTATCAACACCATATCTTTTTAAATTTGTTTCTTTAGCTTTTTCTATATTGTTATAATTCTCAACTCCATATTTTTGTAAATTAGTTTTTTTGTTTTTAATCCAGGCACATTTATTACAACAACAATATATATTATGTTTTTTAATATTTTTATTATATAAATTATAACTTAACATCTTTTCAGTTCCACAAATATCACACTTAACGTTTATTTTATAATTTGAGTTTAACCATAAATTTTCAATTGGTAGAATATACTCTATATTATACTCTACATTTATTCCTATTTCTTTTAATTTACTTTTTATCTTAGATGATGTTATTAATTTTATCTCTTTATCTATTATCATTTTTAATTAATTTTTTTTTTATTTTACATGCTAAAATAGAATCTATTATATCCTCTATTGGATTTGGTATTTTTTTCATATCTAATATATTCTTATTATTATTTAAAAATGATGTAATTGGAGAATCTATATCACCATCTATCATAGATTTAAACATTTCATGCTTTTTAAATGATCCTCCTTTTAATCCATCATTATTTCTATACTCTAGTATTTCCTTTTTTTTACCTATATTTACTGGTTCATAAACCATTTTACAAGTCTCTAGTTTTAATGAGGTTGGGGCTATTATTGATAAATCAATATTTTTAATATTATTTAAAATTTTAATTTTTATCATAGTTGATAACGATACAATATCTAATATAGAACTTGTATTTTTACTAAATGAATATCCTTCGCAAAAACAATATGTTTTTTTATCTTCATCAATATATTTTTTTATAGATTTTACTATTTCATCAGATAGTAAATCATAATGTTTTATTTTTATTATTTCATTATTAGAATAATTATCATCCTTTTCTTTATATAAAAAATAGAATTCAACACCACACTCTTCTAAATCTTTAATATATTTGTTACTGCATTTCTTATTAGTAAACGATAATATTTTCATTTTATGATCAGTTTCTATATAAACAGCAGTTGAATTTAAACTAATATCCAATCCAATATAATTCATACTATTCTTTTTTAAGTATATATATTATTTAAAATATCACTTTTTTCAATCTCTATTTGGGGATATAATTATAAATTTTAAAAGAATCTCCTGAACTTACCACTAGTGCGGTTGATATAAGAGAAGGGTCTATAGCCACAATATTAAATTTCATAATTTATATAGCAAAATATAACTTTTCTATTTAATATATAAGATTATGAAATATTTAAAAACTTTTTATTTTATGGTTGAGAGTATAAATACTTATGATATAACAAATATAGAAGAAGAAAAATTTGTTACAAAATATTACTTTACAGATATTGAGGGTAATCGATATTTAGTGAGATTTAAAAATGATAAGATTGGTACTAAAATGAAGCCAATGATCGGTAAAACATATGAACTCTGTTATTATGTTTGGGATGAGGAAATTGGGGATTGGAATGTTAATAAGATTGTTAATACCAATGTTTGGAGTGTTCTTCATACTATTTTTAATGAGATTTTAAATGATTTTATTAAAAGAAATCCATGGATTAATAATATAAGAATGGAGGGACTTGCTAAAGAAATTGAAAGAGATTTGGTAACACAAAGAACAAAATTATATTTAAGACACTTTAGAAATAATCCTAATCCAAATTTAATGGTGGAATATTTTGGTGGAAATAAAATTAATTTAGTTTTAAAAAAATAATTATCATTATGAATAGGCCTGAAGTTAAAGTTGTTCAAAATCAGCAAGTAGAAACAAATCAAAATCCAAATATAGATAGTTGGGAAGCTGAACAATTATTGAGAAAATATGGATATAAAAGTGAAGAAACTAATATTCAACCAATAAGCAATAACATGACATTTGAAGAAATGTGTAGAGCTGAAGAACTTAGATTAGAGAATGAGAGAATTAAAAAAATGGAGATGTTACAGAGACCTAAACCAATATCATTTGAAGGTGGTGATGAGTATTACCATAATACTACGTATGGTACTGATAGTGATACTGGATTTTCTTTTAAAATTGAAGTTACTAGTGATATGAATATTCCTAAAAAATATTAATCTATTAAACTATTTAATCTAATATCTCTTACTAATTGTTTTATGAACCTCGCTGTTGAGAATGGGAATAGTTCGTAAGGTATCTTATCATCTAAAAACATTTCAAAATTTATAATTAATGTTGTTGTTTTTTGATCTCCTAAAGATCTATCAAAATGATAAATTCCCTTTTTAAAACTCTGATTAAAACCGTCCAATGATACTAAATCATAAAATCCATTTATATGTTCGGACTTGTCCATCTTGTAAATCTAAATTAGATAGAGATTTAAATGCAAGTAAAAATATCCTTAAAGAAGGAATTAAAATATCGTCCGGAACAGACGATTACAGACATGGAGCTCAAATAAGACCAGTTAAAACTGGCA
>Ga0172367_10001745_pt1 | contig 30954 bp, 27 predicted proteins | sample Lak10m_FD_114542 | JGI IMG/M metagenome (GOLD analysis project Ga0172367, IMG submission 114542) | Freshwater microbial communities from Kabuno Bay, South-Kivu, Congo - kab_022012_10m | ecosystem: Environmental > Aquatic > Freshwater > Lake | place: Democratic Republic of the Congo: South-Kivu...
AAATCAAACACGACTGGCTGCCCTTGTCCTGTTACACCAGTTACGCCAACCTGAAAAATGCCGTACTGGAAGTCTTGGGGGGCTTTGGCTCGAAATACCAGATTTCTTTTGTGTGACTACTTAATCAATTCGGCATTGCTCAAGGCTGAGTTGAAGAATCCACCCATTGAATTGATTAACATCATCGATGATAGCTTCAATAATCAATAGTTGCCGCTTTGCGTGGAGATTGCTTTACCTAGTGGTGCTGGCAGGTTTGGCGGGATGCGCGACGATTTACAAAAACCATAACGAACCTATAACAAAAATTGATAGTCAAAAAGGGTATAGGCTTGCCTCTTCTCGGGATGGTAATTACCATGATCATATGATTTTTATGGCTTTTTCCGGGGGAGGGACACGAGCGGCGGCTCTTTCCTATGGTGTGTTGAAAGAGTTGAGGGACACTCAGATAGACTCCGAAGGCAAGCGACTAAGACTGCTGGATGAAGTCGATAGTATTAGTTCTGTTTCCGGGGGGAGTTTCACGGCAGCTTATTATGGTTTGTTTGGGGATAAAGTGTTTACCGATTACGAACGCGTGTTTCTGCGGCAAAGCATACAGGGAACCCTGATACGGAAACTCTTCAACCCCATCTATTGGTGGAACAGTATTTTCAACGGCTTTGACCGCACGGAAATGGCTATCGATTATTATAACAGCCATATCTTCGAGGGAAAAACCTTTGGCGATATTCAACGTAACGATAATAGTCCGTATATCGAGATCAATGCGACGGATCTTGGGGGTGGCAATCGTTTCTCCTTCATTCAGGGGTATTTCGATGTTCTCTGCTCGGATCTGTCCCAATTTTCGGTGGCGCGCGCGGTTACCGCGTCCTCTGCGGTTCCCGTGGCTTTTCCGACGGTGGTTCTCAAAAACTATTCGGGACTATGCAACCCCCAGACTTCCAATCTGGTTCGGTTTCTTAACCAGCAGGATGATCAAGATCCACGCATGCATGATCTGAAACTGCGGGTAAACTCCTACATGGACAGCCAGAAGCGCCCCTATATCCATCTGGTGGATGGTGGCATCTCCGATAATCTCGGGTTGCGCGCGCTGACCGACCGTATCATGACCCTAAGGGGGACTGACTTTTTCCAAAAATTACGGCGAGTCCCCAAGGATGCTTTGGTGATCCTCGTCAACGCGGAGGTCAAACCAGAGCGTGGTATCGATAAATCCGCTGATAAACCCTCGGTCGTCGATACCATTGATGCCTTGTCGGATGTGCAGATGGACTTGTACAACGATGAGACCAAACTATTGCTGGGCAAGAAGCTCACTGATTTTCAGGCGGAATTCAAGGCGCACGGCCACGATGTGAAATTTTATGCGGCCGAAGTCTCATTCGCGTCGGTACAGGCCAAAACGATGAAGACCTATCTGAATAGCTTGCCGACTTCCCTGGAATTATCGAATCAGGATGTCGACGTGCTGATTAACACCGCTTCGGATTTGCTGAGAAACCAATCGGGTTACCGTGACTTTCTCTTGGCCAATCATGGGCAACGGATGACGGCAAAGCCTTCCGACGCTGGACGATAGATCAATCGGAGCCCCAAATTTTGACAGGGGTATATATATGCGCGTGGCCCGTAGCTACGTGTTTGAGGGAAGAATAATTGGGGCTTCCAAATCAAGGTGAGTCTTGAAATATCACTCAACCCGTTTGCCCAAGAGAAACCGCAGGGGTTGACAGGTTTCTGTTTGATGACCGATTTGCATCCTACTCGGTGGACTGTCCAGGATTGGCGTCGCCCGCCTATTGATCCTGATTCGATGCTCATGATGAGGCGGCCCCCGGGTATGATTCGGCATCGATCCAATCGAAAGTCCGGGTGACGGCTTTCTTCCAACCCGCGAATAGCGCTTGTCGTCTATCCGGAGTCATGGACGGTTCCCAACGATGATCCTCTCTCCAGAGACGGCGCAATGCATCGGTATTGGGCCAGAACCCAACCGCCAGTCCTGCCGCGTAGGCCGCACCCAGTGCCGTGGTTTCCGTGATTGTCGGCCGGATAACCGGCACATTTAGCAGGTCTGATTGGAACTGCATGAGGGTTTCGTTGACTACCATGCCGCCGTCTACACGCAGTCTGCTGATCGGCAGTTGGGTATCCGCACGCATGGCGTCGAGGATTTCCCGGGTTTGGTAGGCAGTCGCTTCCAGCGTGGCGCGAGCCAGATGGCCCTTGTTGGCATAACGAGTCAGTCCGACGATGACACCGCGGGCGTCCGAGCGCCAATACGGTGCGAACAGGCCGGAGAAAGCGGGCACTATGTAGACCCCGCCGTTATCGGCGACGGTACGGGCCAGACTTTCGACTTCCGGGGCGCTTTTGATCAGGCCTAAATTGTCCCGCAGCCATTGCACCAACGATCCGGTTACCGCAACCGATCCCTCCAGCGCATAGATGGGCGTCTGTTCACCCAGCTGGTAGGCCACGGTGGTCAACAAGCCATGACGGGATGGCAGACAGTTCTCTCCGGTGTTCAACAGCATGAAACAACCGGTACCATAGGTATTCTTGACATCACCCTCGGAAAACCCGGTTTGTCCGAACAGTGCCGCCTGTTGATCTCCCAGATCGCCGGCTACGGGGACGGAAGTGAGCAATCCCGTGGCTTCGCCATAGACTTCGGAGGACGACCAGATCTCAGGCAGCAGGCTGCGCGGAATATGCATCAATTCGAGCAGTTCGTCGTCCCAGTCCAGTTTGGCCAGATTCATCAGCAGGGTACGCGATGCATTGCTGGGATCGGTCACATGTACGCCGCCCGTCAGGTTCCAGATCAGCCACGTATCCACGGTGCCGCACAGCAATTCTCCCCGGCTTGCGCGCGCTCTGGCGCCGGGGGTGTGATCCAGCAGCCATTGCAGCTTGGGCCCGGAAAAATAGGTGGCGATGGGCAACCCGGTCTTGTCGCGCAGACGGTTTATCCCGCCCGCCTCGGCCAATAACCGGCACAGTTCATGGGTGCGGGTATCCTGCCAGACAATGGCGTTATGAATGGGGATACCTGTGGATTTTTCCCAGATCACCACCGTTTCGCGCTGGTTGGTGATCCCGATTGCCGCGATGTCGCCAGGCTTAAGGTCGGCACGGTCGAGTGCTTGCCGAATTAGGCTCTGGGTATTCAGCCAGATTTCCATGGCATCGTGCTCGACCCAACCCGGCTTGGGGTAGATTTGACGATGCTCAGCCTGGGCGCTTGCGACCAACCGGCTGTCGTGATCAAAAAGGATACAGCGGGTGCTGGTCGTTCCCTGATCAATGGCAAGGATGAGTTTGGTCATGACGGAACTTGTTGTCAGAGAGAGGGTATCTAGCCCTCATGCTCCGGGGTTGCCAACCACTCGATAGATGACATCGCTACCCCCATAGAAAGGCTGATACCAGACCCCGCCGTACTCGAAATATTGGGTATTGTTGATTTGCCTGGCGACGGCGCCGCTGGGTATGTTGTTGACCTGTATTCCCGGTGGCGGGATGATGACCTTGAAACCGCCGCTGACCGGTTCATAGAATGCTCCCCCACAATCGTCGAAGGTTTGAGGTCCCATATAGACCGGTGTGCAATGGCTGGGCAGGTAGTTGACTATAGCCCCTGGTGGAGGTGGAACGAGCGTATAGCCGGCTGTGCCCGGCTGTTGGGTTAGGTAGGCGCCATTGGAGTAATAGTAGGGTGTACCTTCCACAATCACGGTCGAATATTGTCTGGGCAGGGTGGCCATGGACGCGCCCAGCATCATGCCTGTCATTTCTCCCATCATCATCCCGGAATAAAATCCGCCCCATGATCCACCATAATAGAACGGTACGAAGCCCGCGCCATAATAACCGCCATAGTAATGATTGTAATGATCGTAAACCGCGCGATTTCTCTGTAAGTTGTTGAGTTCGGTGTTTTCCTTGTTCTGTAGTTTGTCTTCCTGCTGGAACCGGTTCTGCTGCAACTGATCCTGTTGCTGGAAGCGGTTTTCCTGTAACTGAGCACGGTTAGCTTCCGAATTGGGAGCGGTCTGCCGGTTCTCTAGATCCGGGCGCGAGGACGCGGTGCGGTCCTGCCAATCGCGGGCGACGCCGGAGTCATCGCCGGAACCTCTGACGCTGCCCAGTCCTCCGCCACCGAATTGACCTTTCCCGACTCCCGCGCCACCGAAACGGTTATCGCCGCCGCTGAAACCGCCATTGCTGAAGTTGCCGCCACCGGATCGTTCGCCGAAATCGCTTCGTTCAAACCCGCCGAAACCACCCATGCGGGCTCCGCCGAATCCTCCAAATCCACCGAACCCCCTGGATTCTACAGTAGCAGATAGTGTTGTCAGGGCAATCCCAAGCACGGTGAGACCAGGGTGAAAGGAGCTATATTTTGCAGTGAATCTTTTCATGGTTGTCACCTTGCCGTACCAGATTTTGTCGTCGAACTGGGCTGAGTGGCCGCATCGCGTTCCTTCATGAACGGCAATTGCACGGCTCCCGCGGGAATGTTTGCCCGAAAGTGGGAGTCAGGCAGGCGTGACCCAAAATCCCATTCCGATAATGTGGCGCTGAATTGTGGCGAACTAGGCAGGGTTTTATAAGTGATGACGAGTTTGCGGGGAACGGGCAATTTGCCATCTTCGATCCAGATTTGCCAATCGATGAGTTTGTCAACAAACGCCAAATGGCGGCAAGCGATGCCTTGCACTGGACTGATACCGACCTCAAAGCCATGCAGGGTATTCTTGAGCATGGCCTTGGCGGGATCTTCGAAGAGCAGGTCGGCCAAGGGGGGCGTGAAGTGCAATTCCCTGATCATGTGCTCCAACGCCTGATCGGTATTACCGGCCACGGATTCACGCGCAAAGGTATTGTTATCAGGGTCCAGCAGTGTTAGCTGTTTGCCATCAAACCATAGCCGCCTCACTCCGGTTTCGGCGACCTGGTAGGCATATATACCATTGGGGCGACGGAGGCTGATGGAGGACTTTGCAGAAAAGGCGATTTTCTGTCCCGAGGGGAGAACATCATCGAATTGAATGTCCGCCTGAAAATTATAGGATTTGCTGGTCTTCAAGTAGTCGCTCATTTCCAGCAGGACGGTTTTTGCCCGGTTCTCGATTTGGCTTTCCGGGGTTACAGGTGCGGCGATTGAGCCTGTTGACAGAGTCGCGGCAAGCGCGAGCATGAAATAAACGGTGCGGTAAAGTCGCATCGGGATACTCCCTAGAATTAAGACATGGACAATCGCCCGGGAAAGATACTGGCAGGATCATAATCTAACAAGATGCACTCACCCAATCGTGAGAGGGCACTCCCAAAGGATCGAGTGAACGAGAACAGCTTCGTGTTTTCAGTGGGTTGCGTTGCTTGTGTTTTCCAAACACGGTGGTCGAGAATCTCTGCCGGTAGTGATCTCGAAACACGGCGACGGTTTGAGGGTAGACTAATTCGTGTTGGGCCGAGCGTTCTGATCGTGGATTTCGTTAATGGCTTGGGCGCGTAGTTTGAATGTGTTATCCAGGTCGGCCCGATTCATTCAACCCCGAATCAGTGTAATTATCTTCGGGCAGATTCCGGTTTTGGATTCCGCACCAAGAGGTTGTTCACGGCCTCGGCAGGAGAGAGTCCCTCACGCAGAATGCGGTGAATCTGTTCGGTAATCGGCATTTCGATGCCGTGCCGGCAGGCAAGCTGGTAGACGATCTCGGCAGTGGGGATTCCCTCGATTTCCTGACCGATTTCGGCTATCACCGTTTCACGAGGGCGGCCCTGGCCCAGTCCAAGTCCAAAACGGCGATTCCGGGATTGGTTGTCGGTGCAGGTGAGAATCAAGTCGCCGACACCAGAGAGACCCATCAAGGTATCCGGGCGCCCGCCCAAGGCGGTGCCGAGCCTGATCATTTCGGCAAGACCGCGAGTTATCAAGGCTGCCCGCGCATTGGCGCCATAACCCAAGCCATCGGCTATGCCAGCGGCAATGGCGAGAACATTCTTGATGGCTCCGCCCAATTCCACCCCAATCACATCTGGGCTGGTATAGGCCCTGAAGCAGGGGTTATGCAGCATTGAAACCAATTGGCCCGCCAAGTCACTGGATTCGGAGGCCACGGTTATCGCCGTGGGTTGTCCCGCGGCGACTTCGCCTGCGAAAGTCGGTCCTGAAAGCACTGCGGCGGGGGTCGTTTCTCCCAAGACATCGGCTACCACCTGATGCAGGGGGTGGCCAGTTCGTAGTTCGAGCCCCTTGGTAGCCCAGGCTATGCGGGTTTCGGCCGTTCGCCAGGGCTTGAGTAGTTCAAGTATGTGGCGGAAGGCATGGCTAGGGACAACGATCAATAACAGATTGGATGCCTTGGTCGCCACGGACAAATCATCCGTGATCGCCAGGTTGTCTGGGAAGGGTATGCCCGGCAGGTATCGCTGGTTGCTGCGATCACGCCGAAGATGTTGCATTTCACCCGGGTCATGACCCCACAACAAAACGGAGTGGCCATTTCGGGCCAGGAGCAGAGCCAGCGCCGTTCCCCAAGAGCCGGCGCCCAAAATAGAGATGCTCGCCATGTCTGAGGTTTGAATAAGCCGGTCTATCCTCTGGCGTTCGCCGGATACTGAGAAAAACTCAGTGGCTGGTGACTGATTCGGGCGCTGTCTGTAACTGCTGAAGATGCTGGGCATAGAGCGCGTCGAAATTGACAGGTGCCAGCAGCATCGGAGGGAACCCGCCCTTGCCGACCAGATCGGACACTACTTCGCGCGCATAGGGGAATAGCAGATTGGGGCAGTAACTGCCCAACAGATGTCCCATTTCCTCGTTTTGGAACCCGGAAGCGCTGAAGATCCCGGCCTGCGTGACTTCGACCAGGTAGGCGGTTTTCTGCTCGATCTTCACGGTCACAGTAACTGTCAGGCCCACCTCGAATACACCGTCCTGAATCTGTTGCGCCGAGCTTGATAGATTGAAGTCAACCTTGGGTTCGCCCCAGGCCAGGGTAAATATTTCGGGCGAGTTCGGCGTCTCGAAGGAGACATCCTTGACATAAATCTTCTGAATGTTGAAAAGACGTTCCGTGGGAGTGTTATGTTCTTCTGACATGATGGTGAGTGTTGATGCGTGGGTAGGTGCCTAAGGAGGCGTGTTTTAGCGCTTTTTACTGATGGGTAGATTTTGATCCTTCCAGGCGAACATTCCGCCCTTCATTTCGTAAATCTGAGTGAAACCCAGTTGAGTCAGTGTCTTGCCTGCCGCCATCGAGCGTGTACCGGATTGGCAGGTGACGATGACTGGCGTCTGTTTGTGGGATTCCAGCTCCCCCGCGCGCTCGGTGAGTTTAGCCAGTGGTATGTTGCGGGCTCCCTCGATATGGCCCTCGGAAAATTCATTGGGCTCCCGCACATCGATGACCACGGTATTATCGTCGTTCATCAAAACGACCGCCTCGGTGGGGGAGAGGGTTTTGTGTTTACGGAAGGCCGTGTCGAGAATGTCTTGTATGAGCAGAAGGGTCACGATGAACAACGCACTGGTCATGAGCCAATGGTTGCCAACGAATTCCAGAAGCTGGTCGGGGGTCACAGTCATCATTTAATCGGTGTGAGTGGTGTGTGTTGAATCAAGGTTAGGGCAGAACACTTCTCGCATCATCTGGATCAACTTGAGGGTCCGCTTGTCATCCACATAATAGTACACGCGGTTAGAATCCTTGACGCAGTTCAGGATGCCTTTTTCACGCAGAATCGACAGGTGTTGTGAGATGTTGCTTTGCGTGGTGCCACAGGCATCGACAATTTCCTGTACGCTTGCCTTGTCCTTGCCCAACAGGCAAAGGATCTTCAGCCGCAAGGGATGGGCCATGGCCTTGATGCAGAGCGCTGCCTGCGAAATGTCTTCATCGCGACTGATCAAGTTTTCATTCATGCTGTCTGTGGCGCTCTCAAAGATCACTCTTTTATGCCGCTGGGTATTGCAGGCACGACGAGCGAGGGAAAAACCGCTAGAATTCCTGACAAAAGCGCGCTGGAATTAACCGGGCCGCTTGCCAATCAAACCTGCTGCAATCAACCCGCTGTTAAGGAATTCTAGGAGATTATACGTTGAACTCGCATCGCCCTAAACCCGTCGTCTTGATCATCCTTGATGGATTTGGTTACAACGAGTCCGCTCAGTACAATGCCATCGAGGCAGCCGATACGCCAACCTGGACAAATCTGTGGAATTCCTGCCCCCATACGCTGCTGCATTGCGCTGGCGAAACGGTAGGCTTACCGGATGACCAGATGGGCAATTCGGAGGTCGGACATCTGCACCTCGGGGCAGGGCGTCTGATCAACCAGGATTATACGGCAGTCAACAAGGCCATTCGTGATGGTTCTTTTTTCTCCAATCCAGCCCTGACTGCCGCCGCCGAGAAGGCGCTGAGTACCGGCAAGGCCCTTCACCTATTCGGCTTGCTGTCGCCGGGTGGGGTGCATAGCCATGATCTTCAGATCCAGGCCATGGCAGAACTGGCGGTCAAGAAAGGGTTGGAAAAGGTCTACATGCATGCTTTCCTGGATGGGCGTGACACGCCCCCGCAAAGCGCCGCCGGTTCCATCCAGGCTTTGGAGGCAAAGTTCCGGGAACTCGGCGCCGGGCGAATCGCCTCCCTGGCGGGTCGATTCTATGCCATGGACCGCGATAATCGGTGGGAGCGAGTCGAGAAAGCTTACCAATTGATCGTGGAGGGTCAGGGCGAATTCACCGCTGCGACTGCGCTGGAAGGGCTGGAAATGGCCTATGGACGCGGTGAAACCGATGAATTCGTCAAGACCACCACCATCGTGGCTCCCGGCGAAGCCCCCGTACATCTTGATGATGGTGATGTGGTGGTCTTCATGAATTTCCGTGCCGATCGGGCACGGGAAATCACCAAGGCTATCAACGATGTCGAGTTCACGGGTTTCCATCGCAACGTGGTCCGCAGGCTTGGCGCTTACGTGACGCTTACGGAGTACCATCAGAACTTCAACTATCCGATCGCCTTTCCGCCGACATCCATCAAGAACACGCTCGGTGAGGTTCTGGCCCACCATGGGCTCAGGCAACTGCGCTTGGCGGAGACCGAAAAATATGCCCATGTCACTTTCTTCCTCAATGGCGGCAAGGATGAGCCAAACCCGGGTGAGTCGAGAATTCTCGTGCCATCGCCCAAGGTGCAAACCTATGATCTGCAGCCTGAAATGAGCGCACCGGAAGTCACCGATGAGATGGTCAAGGCCATAGAGGGGGGGGAATTCGATGTCATCATTTGTAATTACGCGAATGGCGACATGGTCGGCCACACGGGAGTCATGGAGGCGGCAATCAAGGCAGTGGAGACTCTCGATGGCTCCTTACGGCGCGTTATCGAAGCCCTGGACAAGGTTGGCGGGGAATTATTGATTACGGCTGATCATGGCAATGTTGAACAGATGGTCGATCCCGAGACCGGCGTTGCTCTCACTCAACACACGACATTCCCAGTTCCATTAGTCTATAAGGGCCGTCCGGGTTATAAGTTATCTGATGGTGGCAATCTGGCGGATGTGGCTCCCACCTTGTTGCATATGCTGGGTATCGCCCAACCAGCCGAGATGACGGGCAGATCCCTGCTTCAATAGGGCAGGCAGCTCTTGCGTTTCCCGGTTGCCGCAATCCTGGGACTGCATCTGGCCAATGCTGGGTTGGCCGTTGTGTGGGGTGCTAACTCTGAAGAGCCGCTGAGCGAGGTGCGGGGCCGCATAGAATCCACGCGTAAAACCCGGGAGGCCTTGCAGACTCTGCGAGATGGGCTCAATCAGCAATTGGCGGAGATCGAGCGGCGGCAAGGGCAGTTGGCCAGGACCATCGCCGAACTCGAAGCTCAGTCGCGGGCACGCCAGAAACGCATAGATGACCTCAAGGCAAGGCGTGAGGACTTACAAACCTCGATCAGGCAACAGCAACGTATTCTCAAGGGCCAGCTTCGGAGCGCGCAAGTAGTGGGCCGCAAGGATTGGCTAAAATTACTCCTTAATCAAGAGGAACCCTCGCGTTTGGCCCGGGTCCTGGCCTACTACGGGTACTTGAATCAAGCACGCACTAAAATGATTCAGCGATGGCGACAGGATCTATCGGCTGTCGAGGCTATGGAGACGACTTTGACAGGTGAGTCTGCCGCTCAGGCTGAGGCTCACCGTCAAACCCAGCAGGAGCGGCTGGCCCTGCAGCAATCCAGCGCGGCCCGGCGCAAGCTGTTGGCCAGTTGGGATGTAGAACTCAAGAGCCAGGCGGCTAGCCTGGCGCAACTTCAGGAAGATGAGCGGCGACTGGAAGTCTTGATAGAGTCGGTTGCGGAGTCTCCCGCTTTGATAGAACCCACCAATGAATATGTCTCGCCAAGCACCTCTGCCAGGCCGTCGGCAAAACCCTCCGGACCCAGGAGTTGCCCTCCAGTAGGTCCCGTACTGGCCAGATTTGGTAGCCCACGATTGAGCGCGCGATGGGATGGCGTACTGATTGGCGGTAAGGAGGGCGATCCCATTAGAGCGGTTACCGCTGGGCGCGTGGTGTTTGCCGATTGGTTTCGCGGTTATGGATTGTTGCTCATCGTTGACCACGGCGAAGGGGTCATGAGTCTCTATGCGTTCAACCAAACGCTGTATAAGGTTAAGGGCGATACCGTGGCAGCGGGTGAGGTGATCTCTGCGATGGGTGTAAGTGGCGGGCGTGAAAAGCCTGGGCTCTATTTTGGGATCCGGGAAAAAGGTCAGCCCGTCGACCCTGTTCTCTGGTGTGCGAGCCATGCCTGATGATGATGGTCATGTAGTATGACACCGCTGGGTTGGTCAGGGTCGCCAATCAAGAGTGTTAGGAAACTCATTGGATAGTGTGTGTTTGAGCGGGAATGCCAAGCTCCGCCAATACCGATTGGCCTGAGATGGACATCCCGTCGGGATTGTTTTCCGTAATCGTTCCAGGTAGGAATGGAATTCATTTATTCAGAAAGAGATGTTTATGTCGCGACAACGCAAGCTGCGGACCCTAACGGGAATTTCCATTTTTGGCTTAACGCTGGCCCTGAGCGGACACGCCCAGGCAGAGAAGCCAGTGCCGCCTCAGAGTGCCCCTGGGAACACGGAATCCACCACGTTGCCCTATGAAGGGTTGAAAACATTCTCCGAAGTTTTCGGGCGTATCAAGCAGGATTATGTCGAACCGGTAAAAGATGAGAAATTGCTGGAGGATGCGATACGTGGGATGCTGACCGGGCTGGACCCTCATTCGGCCTATCTGGACAAGGAGCAGTATGACGAATTAAAGGTAGGCACTACCGGACAGTTCGGTGGACTGGGGATCGAAGTCGGGATGGAAAATGGCTTTGTCAAGGTTATCGCACCCATTGACGATACTCCTGCGCAAAAGGCGGGCGTCAAGGCAGGCGACCTGATCATTCGGCTGGATGACAAGCCGGTCAAGGGGATGAGCCTGAACGACGCGGTCAAGATCATGCGCGGTGAACCCGGAAGCCCGATAGTTCTGACCATCGTGCGGGAGGGTGCGGAGCAACCCATCAAGGTGAAGCTGGTGCGCGATATCATCAAGGTGAAGAGTGTGAAAAGCCGATTGTTGGAGGAAGGCTATGGCTATGTCAGACTTTCCAGCTTCCAGGCTAAGACGGGTGAAAGCATGGTCGAGGCCATAGACGACTTGAAGAAAAGTGGCAAGATCAAGGGCTTGGTGCTGGATTTGCGGAATAATCCCGGCGGCGTGCTGAACGCTGCAGTCACCGTCAGTGACGCCTTTCTCGATGACGGCCTGATCGTTTACACCGATGGCCGGGTGGAGGACGCGAAGATGAAATTCAACGCTTCGTCCGGGGACATGCTGGATGGCGCGCCGATCGTGGTCTTGATTAATGCAGGTTCGGCATCGGCATCCGAAATCGTTGCTGGTGCTCTTCAGGATCAGAAGCGCGCCATCATCATGGGCGAGAAAACTTTTGGAAAGGGGTCGGTGCAGACCATACTGCCGACCAGTAGTGGGGGCGCGGTCAAGTTGACCACGGCGCGTTACTACACACCCTCAGGCCGCTCCATCCAGGCCGAGGGCATCGCACCCGACGTGCCCATATCCAGGCTGAAACTGGAAGCGGCGGCACAGTCGGAGTTCGGCCCCTTGAAGGAGGCGGATTTGGCCAACCATCTTGAAAATCCCACACCCGGTATGAAAAAGGAGCCTGCCAAAGAGCTTCCGCTGCCTAAGGAGCCTCCAAAAACCAAGGAGGAAATGGAGGAAGCGCTGGCCCTGCAGGACTACCCCCTCAATGAGGCATTGAACCTGCTCAAGGGTATTAATATCGTCAATAAGCCAGGACATAAGAATGGAGGTTCCATAGGGACCAAGCATTAACTCAGCAGTAGACTGTAAGGGGGCAAAAAGGTACCCAGCCCCCTTACGACTAGCGCTATTGACTGGGATTGACCTGGCTGTAGCTGCCCTTGCGTATATTCCAGCCTGCGATTTCGGGCAGGCTGAAAAGCATCCCATTGAGTCCCTCCAGTAGTCCGGAGCCCCTATCGACGGGACTGGTGAATACTCCAACGCTTGTTGCCCCGGCGGCATAACCGAGGTTGATGATGCCAAACAGGGGGCGTGTCCATAGGTCATGCTCCGTGAACAGTAGAAAAGCGCTATCGCCCTCTCGAGGTCGGTAGAGGCTAGAGGTCAGGGTGTTCGCCTCCAGTGCCGCAGAAATCCAATCCTGGCCAGTCTGACTGGATTTCGCCAAAGCCCGGTTTCGATAGGAAGGTAGCGTCTGGATTTCCGTAACCCGGTAACGTTGCTTGACCAGCTCAAAAAATCGGAATGGAATGTACCCCTGATCCGCGCCAGGTTCTATATGACCCCCCAGGGCTTCGAGTTCATCATCGCCAGTAAAACTGGAATTGACCGCCCTTACCAATTCGGTCACACAGTTATGCGTGATCAGATGGTACGCATAAGTCTCCCGCATCTTGCTCAAGAACTGATCAGCCCGCGACTCGGCGATTGGCTGATAGATGTCGAATTGGGTTGGCAAGAGCGGCAACTTGTTGAGCCAGGCCTGCCCCGACGCGAGCGGTGGGGTTTCCTGGCGGCCAAAATGAACGGATTGCTTGAGGGCCAAACCCGTTTCGACTTCGTTCAATTCAGACACCGCAACTTCCAGACGGTGATAGCCGGTTTCATCAGGCTCCTGCAAGGACACTACCTCGTCGCGAATCACGGGCAGCCGGTGGCTCAAGTGATCCCTCAACTGTATCAGATCTGAATGCTCCGACGCTGTCAGTGGCTGTCGAGGTGGACGCGGTTCCGTGTTCAGGATATTGAGAAGTGTAAGTTTTCCGCTGGCCAGAGAAAGTGCAACCGCCTGATAGCGAGCCAGAGCCAGCAGCAAGGCCTTGCCTGAGCCCGGATAGGGTGCCGTAAGGTGATGCAGGATGCTCTCCTCGAGTTGCTCTCCATACCGACCCAGCCACAGGTGTTCCGATTGACTGAGTGGGACCTCATCGATCAGCAGGTTGGGTCCGAGCCCCCAAGCGTTGGTGATGATGTCGAGTGCCAGTTGACGGGCAAGGAGGTCCTGGCATTGCTCGGAGAAAGTTGGCCGATAATTCGGGAAACGATCCACACTCAAAGGTTCGCTGACAGATGCGGTAACGTAAACCAGCGAATCGAGTTTTCGACCGAGCCGTCGACGTTCCTGATTGAGGTATTCACTCCCTAAGCGGGTATTGATGTGATTCAGGAGTGGACCGTAGACGGCGGTCTGATGGTCGGTGTGCAGGAAAAATCCCAACCCGTCGATGGCTATGGGTTCATTGCGGGACCAGGCTTCCAGCACTTGCAGGTCTTGTCGCAGGGCCTCCATGTACTCCGAGTGACGGTTTTGTACCAGAAGAAGCAGGCTTAGTCGGTTTCCGATACGCTCGGCATTAGCGGCACTCAGGGCTACACGAGCGATGTATATGTTGCGATTGTCTATGTCGTTGTAGACCAACCTGAACCGATACCAGCTCTCCCGGGTCAGTTGGGTGTAGCCATCTTCATTCTGAAAATGATAGACCCAGTCATCGAGTTTTATTGCCGCATGTCCACCGCTCGAACTGCCGACGTTGGCGTCGATGTAGAGATATTCAATGTAGGCGGGTGGAGCCGCCCAAGTAGGGCGGTCCACCATGAGCATGACAAGAAACGCTAGGAGTTGGGGACGCAGGCGTATCCTCTGGATACTTGGCAGGCTTAGTATTTGTAGCCTTCCTGGATCAGGTGCAGGGCGTCCTTGTTGGCATTCAAGACGTCGGCGAGAAAGGGTTGCCTGCCGATATTCTCCTTGGCTATCCCGGCTCGCTTTAGACCCTTGCCAATGCCGTAGAAGGTGGCTTTTTCGCCAGCCCAATCACTGATCTTGAACTGACTGGCGGTGCGCGCCAGAGCGTTCGGGAAATCCGAGGGAGACATCGTCGAACCGGCTATCGAATAGGTTAGGTTAGCCACATCGTCACGGTAGGGGAGTTTATCCTTGCTCACGCCACCCTTGCCGCTGGACGCGGACGAGGACGCTGAAGACGTTGAGGACTCCGAACTCGATTCGATTGATCCGGAGATGGACACGGAGGAATCGGAAAAGGAGCAGCCAGCCAGGATTACGGTGGCCATGATCCAGGTCGTCGGTCGGGTAATATAAGGACACATGAGCGTGGGATCGAATGCGTGGTTTTGAGTAGATGTCTTGAGGCTTAGCGTAGGGTGTGAACAGGGCGTCTAGCGTCGGCCGCCGCCTGGTAGGTGACTGTAAATTCTTCAAAGGCTTTGAGTCTGTCCTGAAGGTCAATGTCCTCCGGAAATTCAAATGCATCGACACCCACTCGACTCAAGAAAAACATTTGATCCCGGAGGAAGTCGCCCCTGGCCCGAATCTCACCCTGATAGCCAATGTCCCGAAGGATTCTTGCCTGTGTGAAGGGCCGCCCATCAGTAAAGGGATGCATGTCCAGGACGACCAAACTGATGGAATCGAGATCGGTGGCTAGTGGTTCGGGAGCGTCAGCAGCGGACAGTCGAACTCCAACGGCACTCAATGTCTTGAGTAACTGCTCTTTCTCTAGCAGCCATCGGGCGAGTGAAACCGTACACGGCTCGGCCTGTGAGGGTTCTTCATCCGTAAGGTGAGTCCAGGACTTGTCCACAGGCTGTCCGTTCTTAATGACTTTCATATACGCGTTCCTGAAAAGGCTGAATGCCGACTCGACGCACGGTTTCAAGAAAGCTCTCTTCTTCCTCACGCAAGTCGCGATAAGTGAGGAAAATCCGCTCCATCACGGCGGGAACTTCATCCCGGGCTACCGAGGGACCGAGCCGTTCTCCCAGGGAAGCATCATTACTCGATGAACCGGCCAGGGTAATCTGGTACCACTCCTCACCCTTCTTGTCCACGCCAAGGATGCCAATATGACCCACCGTATGGTGACCACACCCATTCATGCATCCGGAGATGTTGATACGGATATCTCCCAGGTCGTAGAGATAGTCGTAACTATCGAATAAGGCCTGAATGGCATTGGCCACGGGGATTGAAACGGCGTTGGCCAGGGAGCAAAAGTCCAGACCCGGGCAGGTGATCATGTCAGTCGCGGTGCCGACATTGGGGGTGGCCAGTTCAAGCAGTTTCAGTTTTGCCCAGACTTCAAAAAGTTGGTCCTGCCGCACGTCCGCCATGACCAGATTTTGGGTATGCGTGACACGAATTTCACCAAAGCTGTAGGCATCCATCAGATCGGCTACCGCATCCATCTGGCTATCGCTCATGTCGCCCGGCGGGGTTCCATGGGGTTTGAGCGAAAGGATAACGGCTCTGTATCCGGCAACCTTGTGCGGCACGGTATTGCGACGATACCACGCGGCAAATTCGGCATTTGACAGCAACTGTTGCTCTAGCCCCGCATCTTTAGAGGGCAACTCCAGATAGTCATGGGGCTGGAAAAATGCGCTGACACGCTGAAGTTCTCCTTCATCGAGCAGCATGCCGTCACGAATCTTGAGCCATTCATCTTCGACCATGGCGGCGAAACGCGCGGGTCCGGTTTCCTTGACCAGTATCTTGATGCGGGCCTTGTATTTGTTGTCCCGGCGTCCGTACCGGTTGTATACGCGAAGAATGGCTTCAAGATAGGACAGGAGGTGTGCTTTCTCCAGGAAGGGCCGAATGACGACGCCAATAATAGGCGTTCTGCCTAATCCGCCACCGACCAGTACCTCGAATCCCGTTTCGCCTTGCGCGTTGTTAACGAGTTGCAAACCGATGTCATGAACCTGGGTCGCGGCGCGGTCGCGTTGAGAACCACTGACGGCGATTTTGAATTTTCGCGGCAGAAAGCTGAATTCCGGATGAAGGGTAGACCATTGCCTGATGATCTCGCAGTAGGGACGTGGGTCTTCGAGTTCATCAACGGCTACACCGGCCAGGTGATCGCTGGTGGTGTTGCGTATGCAGTTGCCACTGGTCTGTATGGCATGCATTTCAACACTCGCAAGATCGTCAAGGATGTCGGGAACCTCCTCCAGGCGTGGCCAGTTGTACTGGATATTCTGCCGCGTGGTGAAATGACCGTACCCCTTGTCATACTTGCGCGCGATGTGAGCAAGCATGCGCACCTGTCTAGAGGACAGCAGACCATAAGGGATGGCTATGCGCAGCATGGGTGCATGCCGCTGAATGTAAAGACCATTCATTAAACGCAAGGGCCTGAACTGGTCTTCGCTCAGTTCACCCGCGAGGAAGCGGCGGGTCTGTTCCCTGAACTGAGCGGCGCGCTCATTGACAAGGGTTTGATCGTAGTGGTCGTATTGGTACATCTGCCCTCGCTTCCGGCCATCAATGCGAAAAATCAGTCGCTCAATATACTACGATCATGGTGGGCACTAAAACATGCCGGGGGACTGAAGTGTACAGATTCCCAATTTCTCGTTCGCGTATCAGCCTTTCTGGAGGCCGTTGGAGAATTGGTGATCGTGTCGATATAATCGATTGATATCATTGGGATACGTGTTAGTCTGCGGTGGGGATCGGTCCGATGCGAGCCAGGAAATACGCCCTGAGTCCAGCCGTGGACCAGTTTGGCGACAAGTCATGGAAAACGCATTATTTCTCCAACAGAGTTGCAAATCCCCTATAATGGCCAGTTGTTTTTGCTTGATCTGGCTGCCTTCGCGCCGCCAGCCAATGGAACCTTTCGAACAACTCAAGAATTAAGAGGGCTTCGCCTTGATACGCATATTCCTGCTGCTGTCGTCGTTACTGCTACTCCCCGAACTGGCGTCCGCCGAGGAATCGGCGAATCTCGGCCTGACTGGAACTCAACGCGGTTGGTACTGCGTTCTGATCTTTATCATCTCGTATGCCTTCGTGATGACGGAGGAGTTCACCCACCTGCGCAAGTCCAAGCCAGTCATACTTGCGGCGGGTATCATTTGGGCGCATGTTGCTTACCTTGCGTCCTCCAATGGCGTACCCGCCGGGCAGGTGCATAAGGCCTTTGAGCATGACCTGAAAGAATACGCCGAACTGTTTTTGTTCCTGCTGGTGGCCATGACTTACATCAATGCCATGGCGGAACGAAATGTTTTTGAAGCGCTGAGATCCTGGTTGGTCAGTCGCAAGTTTGACTACCGCAAACTCTTCTGGATAACAGGCATCATCACCTTTTTCCTCTCCTCGGTCGCGGATAACCTGACGTCCGCTCTGTTGGTAGGCGCTGTGGTGATGGCCGTAGGGGCCAATAGCCCGGCATTTGTAGCGCTTGGCTTTGTCAATCTGGTCAGTGCGGCGAATGCGGGTGGCGCTTTCAGCCCATTTGGTGACATTACTACCCTGATGGTGTGGCAGGCGGGCAAGGCAGAGTTCTTCGATTTCTTCGAACTGTTCATTCCTTCCGTAGTCAATTTTGCCGTACCAGCAGCCATGATGCATTTTGCTATACCCAATGAAACCCCGTCATTTCCGGATGAGGCTCAGGTACAGATGAAGCCGGGTGCGCTGGTCATTTGCGGCTTGTTCGCCCTCACCATCGCAACGGCGGTCAGCTTCAAGCAGTTTCTTCACCTGCCTCCATTCATGGGTATGATGGTCGGTCTTTCCTTCCTGATGTTATACGGTTACCGCCTGCACCTGCTCTTCAGCACCAGTGAGGACCACGATTTCGACGTTTTTCACAACGTCCGTGATTCCGAGTGGGATACGCTCTTGTTCTTCTTTGGTGTTGTTTTCGCTGTTGGCGGATTGGGTTACATCGGATATCTGGAGTTGGCTTCCGTAGCCATGTATGACGGCCTGGGCGCCACGACCGCCAATATCCTGGTGGGTTTGCTTTCCGCCATCGTGGATAACATCCCGGTGATGTTCGCCGTATTGAACATGAACCCGGATATGGATCTCTACCAGTGGCTGCTGGTTACCCTGACTGCCGGTGTTGGCGGCACCCTGCTGTCGGTCGGTTCAGCAGCGGGTGTCGCACTTATGGGAACCTCCCGAGGTATGTATACATTCTTCAGCCACCTGAAGTGGACTCCGGCCATAGCCGCAGGCTATGTGGCCTCAATCATAGTGCACTACTGGATCAATCACTGATCCATGGATTGATTGACGCAACGAAAAAGCCCCGAATCTTCGGGGCTTTTTTATGAGCACCAAAATATCCTTCTTTATCCTCAGCGGTAGAGAGACATCTTCCTGCTTAAACAGTCCAGGTGTTCATAGGGCGGAGGTGGGTCAAATTAATTTGCGACCTTCTGGCTGGGAGCGCGGACGTCTTGCCCGCGGGCGGGCCAGAGGCTCACGCTCCCAGGTACGATAAACAATTATGTCCACTTCTCAGGGCGACCGCCCTGATTCATGTTCATTCCACGGTTGGTGAGCGTTTTTCCCAGGTATCGAGAAGGGTGGCCACTAACAGATCGCTCAGCACGTTCACCCCCGAGCGGATACGGGCAATGAACCAGTCAACGGGTGCGACCAGTGGAATGGCGGCAACGACCACGGTATCGGGTAGCCCAGCGGCGCTCAGTACCAACGGCAACACGATCAGGCCTGCTTCAGGCACTCCGGCGATCCCTACGCCCGCCATGAGGGCGGCCAGGATAATGACGACTTGTTGAAGGATGTCCAAATCGAAGCCTAGCGCCTGGGCCAGAAACAGCGCGGTCATGGCCTCATACAGCGTGACTCCATCATTGTTCAGATTGGTACCCGCGCAGACAGCGAGCCTGGCCTGGCCATCCGCAACGCCCATCTGTTTTAAGCACTGTAAAGTGATGGGAACCGTGGCGAGGCTGCTATTGGTCGAAAGGCCGGCGAGAACGGCGTTCAGTCCCTTGCCAAGATACTCACTGGGGGATCTGCCGGACAGTATCCAGGCCATGAGCGAGTAGTAAATCAGCCCGTGCAAACAGAGTCCCAAGGTGATGATGCCGACATAACCCGCCAATTGGCTGAAAATTCCCAAACCAGCTTTGCCAACAGCCTGAGCCACCAAGCACAGCACAGCCAGGGGCACTAAGCGGACCACCCAGTGTAATGTCCTGATCAGCAACTGATGAATGGCGCCAATCGTCGCTGCTAACGGCTCAATATCCAGGGGGCCGTCAATGGGAGGATGTCGTTTGAGCGAACCCAGCGCGGCGCCGAACAGCAAAGCCAATAACACGACGGCAATGACATTGTTGTTGATCAATGGGTCCAGCAGGGATTGCGGAATGTAACCACTCAAGTTTTGCAGAGGGTCCAAAGAGAGTTTTGCTCCCGCTGGCGCGAGGTGCTCGGAGGTAACCAGCTTAGCAAGGAGTTGATCGATTTCTCCGCGCCATGTCAGGCCAGGCTTGAGTGCATTCATCAAAGCCAGACCGATGGCGAAGGCAACCGTGACATTCACGAGACAGATCATGACTAACCGCAATCCGCTTCGGGCAGCAATACGGGTTTGCAGGAATGTGTCTAGGATGCTGAAAAGGATCAGCGGAATTGCAAGAGCCTTCAGCAGCCGAATGATCAACAGGCCAATTTGACCCAGATCACCATTGTCAAGAGTATAGAAATAGGGTTCGGAACCACCAGTGATGCCCAGCAGGATGCCGGTAACCAATGCAAGAATCACTTGAGCCGACAGGGTCCAGTGGATTGGGTTGATGGACATCAGCTCATCAAATGCGTGTCAGGATCGAGTCGACTGCACGTTCCGTGATTGGGTGTGCTAGTGAATTGGCTACTTGTGTGCGCTTGGCCAGTAGGCGAATGCTGCGGGCATTCGACTTGAACGTTGCCAAGCCGGTTGGGCAGAGGCCTGGCCAGTCGCACTCAGGGAGCTAGCTCATCCGCTTTTCGTCCAGTTCCCGATGGAGTGCACGGAACTCCTCGCTGAGTTTGTGCTCCGGCACGTAATGAATCAGGGGGCGGGACATGCTATGGGATTCGCGGACCTTAACCGAGGGGGAGAGCTTGGTTTCCAGTACGGGTTGACCTTGACTCAGCAACTCGTCGACGAGTTGTTGCGGCAGCTTTGCGCGGCTTTGGAATTGATTGACCACAACCCCCTCGATTTCGAGATCGGGATTATGATCAGCTCGTATTTCGGCCAAGGCAGCGAGTAATGTGAATAACGCTTCACGGGAAAAGGCATCGCAATCGAAGGGAATAAGGCAACTTTTCGCAGCGATGAGGGCAGAGCGACTGTAAAAATTGAGTACAGGAGGGGTGTCGATGTAAACCCTTTCGAATCCAGTCAGAGTGTCCAGCGCCTCGCGTAGTTTGTAAATTTTGTAACGTGATTCCAGTCGCGATTGCAGTGATTCGAGCTCTGGATGCGAGGGCAGGACGAAAAGATTCGGATAGGGCGTTGCGTGAATCTGGTCGTTGAGACGCTCGGTTTGTCCCTTGCTGAAGAGGTTGATGCTGAGCGATTCCCTAAAGAAGCAGGCAATCGTGGCATCGGCATCGGCGACTTTGTCCCCAAGAAGATAATGGGAGGAGTTGCCCTGTACGTCGAGATCGATAACCAGGGTTTTCTTGCCCTCGGCAGCGCTGATAGCCGCAAGGTTGCATGCTATGGTGGATTTGCCCACCCCACCCTTTTGATTGAAGACTACCCTGCGCATCGTTATTCCTGGGTTAACTTAAAATTATCGGCGATAGTATAAGCATAAACTGGACTGTACCCAATAACACACGTTTTGGGTCATGCGGCTACACTGGACTCAGGGAGAGCCAGAGACAATGACCGCCACTGGCCTTATCGATGTCGGCAAGTCGCTGAGTGTGGGCTTGTATTTCGGAGTCACTGGGATGAATGACCCTTAAGCGGGGACGGTTGTGATCGAGGACTGGGGTGTGGGAAGGGACGGGGCTGCTTGCGGTGGCATCTGGATGTGTTGTGTCCTCCTCTTCCAGCATCAGAACGGTTTGGCCGCCAGTCATGGCCAGGTAAACTTCGGCCAGTATCTCCGCGTCCAGCAAGGCGCCATGCACGGTACGATGCTGATTATTGATGCCGTAACGCTTGCATAAGGCATCCAAACTGTTGCGTTGACCGGTATGTTTTTTTCGGGCCATCAACAGGGTGTCAAGGATCTCGCAGTAGTCGTTGATCTGCTTGTATCTTGAACCCAGCAGGGCCAGTTCATGATTTAGAAAACCGACGTCGAAAGGCGCGTTGTGAATGATCAGTTCCGCTCCTTCGATGAAGCTCACCAAGTCCCGGGCAACTTCGCTGAATCGGGGCTTGTTGGCCAGGAAATCATTGCTTAACCCGTGAACCTCGAGAGCACCCGCGTCAACATCGCGCTCAGGATTGAGATAGACATGAAACCGGTTTCCCGATGGCTTGCGGGCGATGAGCTCTATGGCGCCAATTTCAATAATGCGGTGACCTTGTGAAGGCTCGAGACCCGTGGTTTCGGTATCGAGAATGATTTGGCGTTTGCTCAACATCAACTCCTGTTGTTTTTCAGCATGTCATCCATGCCACGGTTGGCGAGCCGGTCCGCTCGCTCATTGTCGGTATGTCCAGCATGACCCTTCACCCATCGCCACTCCACTTCATGTGGTTCCCCGGCCTTGATCAGTTCGCGCCAAAGATCGGCATTCTTGACGGGTTGGCGCGTCGATGTACGCCAGCCTTGGTTGATCCACTTCGGCAACCATTCTGTAATTCCTTTCATGACGTAGGTAGAATCAGTGGTAATAATGGCCCGGCAAGGGCGCTTGAGCGCTTGGAGGGCCTGAATGGCTGCCATGAGCTCCATACGGTTATTGGTGGTATCCCGCTCACCCCCGAAGATCTCCAGCTCCTTTGTGCCATAGCGCAGTAAAGCGCCCCACCCGCCAGGACCGGGATTGCCCCGGCAGGCGCCATCCGTGTAGATCATCACAGGGGTCGACAAGTTTATTCGCCCTGCACCAGACGTGGCGCTTCGATCAGAGGGGAGGATATCAACTGAGTGAGTCGTGACCACTCCGGTTCTATCGGAATCAGGGTATAGCAGCGCTTGATTGCCCTGATCGAGTAGGCTAGTGACAAGCCTGCCTTCCATTCATCCCAGGGGGTAATGGAATGAGTCATGGTTTTTCCCGGCGAACCACCGAAGGCCGCCTCCAGGTCAGCGTCGAACTTGAGCAGACTGAGCCAATCCAGCAGGTGATGGCTCGCGATGAGGCGAGCATTCCAGAATGAGGAGCGTCTCGTCATCTGTAGTATTCGGTGTGGACTCCAGGGGTTAAGCCCGAGAACGAACAGCCTGCCCTCTGGTTTGAGTACGCGGGCGACTTCTCGTAGCACTTGGTGTCTGTCAGCCACGAATTCCAGAACATGAGGCAGTATTAGCGTATCGACGCTCTCGGTGGCAAAGGGTAGTGAACCCGCCGCGGTCTGGACAAAGGTGGGGAAGCTGCGGGGGCCTTTGTTGTCGGCAAGCACGAAATCGCCGATGAAATCCGGGTCTATGTAACGGCTCTCGGAACCCAGTCGGCCAATCTGGACGGTTTTCTGGTTGTAGCCAAGCCTCAGGTTGGTCTTCAGATAAGCGGATTCAAGAGCTTGCAATGCTTGTCCGGTGGTGGCCACGTGATACCATTTTAGGAAGTCGTGACGTGAAGACGAGCTTGCCGGTTGAACAGATTTCATGATCCGGGCTTTTGATAGAGAATTACCGGCCGAGTGCTACGAAGAGGAAACAAAAAGTCATGCTAATGCAAAGATCTCAAATCATATGGGTATGCTGTATTCCGATCATCCTATCCATCATGGCTGGTTGCTCCAGGAACGAGGTCAAGAAAGCCTCCAATATACCTGAATCCGCCCAGGTTCAGTCAATGGAGCCGGGAACTGGGGTCAGAAAAAAGAAGAAGGAATCACGTGGTTCTCAGTACGACACGCTCTGGGATCGATTGTTTGCGCTGTATGCCTTGCCGTCCATCGATCATCCCGACATAGATCGGGAGTTGTCCTGGTTCGCCAACCATCCGGCATATCTGGAACGCGCCCAGAACCGAGCCGAGCCATTTCTGTACTCGATCGTCAAGCTGGTGGAGAAAAAAAACATCCCCGGCGAATTGGCTCTGCTACCTATAGTGGAGAGCGCCTTCCAACCGAATGTTGTCTCACCAGCCAGAGCCGCCGGCATCTGGCAATTCATTCCCTCCACGGGCACCAACTATGGGCTGAAGCGAAACCATTCATATGATGGACGCCGTGATGTCTATGCTTCAACCAAGGCCGCCATCAAATATCTGAAGAAACTGTATGGTGATTTTGGCGATTGGCTACTAGCTATCGCCGCTTATAATTGCGGGGAGGGCGCGGTCGCCCGGGCGATACGCCGTAATGAAGCCGCGGGACTGCCGACGGATTTCTGGTCGTTGAATTTGCCTCAGGAAACACGAGCCTACGTTCCCAAGTTACTGGCTGTCGCGCGACTTTTTGCCGACGCTGAAAAGTATGGTATCAACCTCAAGGATTTGCCAAATGTGGCGAAGTACAAGCCGGTGAAAGTCAGCAATCAACTGGATCTGGCACTGGCCGCCGATGCAGCGGGTATTTCTCTGGACAAACTCTATGAATTGAATCCGGGATTCAAAGGGCAATACGCGGATATTGATGGGAGTTTTCATCTATATATTCCTGCGGATAAAAAGGCAGCGGACTTTCGGCAGGAGGTGGAGCGGCTTTCGATGCAAAGGCGCGCTTATTCCTCCCCAAGGCCATCCTATAGGGAGTCCATGCCGGTCGAACCCAGTGCATTTGAAACCTTCCGCCGCGAGTTCGAAAGACGTCCACCACCACGTGATGATCGGAGTTCTCTGGATCCCAACCTTCCTTCCTCAATGGCAAAGGTGTCCGAGTTCGAGTCCCAGCCAGACTCATATCCTGAACCGTCGGCCCAGAGAGAGATGCGGCCACGGTCTGCTGTCAGCGCACATAAATCACGAAAACATACGAGCAGATCAGAGCCTGAGCTTTCTGAACAGTTGACGGCTGTGCGTGAAGTATCAAAACCGAAGGCCATCGTGCTGGCCGCGGCCCCGGAAATTCCAACCAAGAAGGCCGCCTATTCCGTTCAGAAGGGTGAAACTCTTTATTCGGTGGCCAGAAAGCATTCTGTGAATGTTGCCCAACTAGCCAAGTGGAACAATATACCCATGACCACCGAGGTACAAGCCGGGCAAAAGCTCTTGGTGGTGGACAAACCAGCAGCCAAAAAGTCTGTAGTTACAGCACCGGCCGTGGCTGTCAATAACCCGAGGTCGGGAAATAAGGCCACCACTGCGAGCAAACCATCGGCTACAACCAGGGAGGTTGCTCGTAAGTCTGGTGACACTTCCGTAAAGGTCGCCAGTGGTGGGAGCAAACGCGGAAAAACAGTCGTCGCTGATTCCGGGGACATACGCAAGGTTGCGGTAAAAACATTTCGCTAGCGGGGCAGGATAATATTAAAATACAGGCTGAACGAATGATTCCGCCAGGTTGACCAATGCTCAAGAACTCCGCTATTCGGATTCAAATGTAAATTATGATATGAGTAAATCTGAGATGGAAAGGAATACTGATACCCTGCTCCAGATGGTTATTACCACTTTGGATGATGGTAAAGGTCGGGATATCATGGTAGTGGACGTGCGTGGTAAAACCAGCATAACGGACTATATGGTCGTTGCCAGTGGCACCTCTGAACGGCACGTTAAATCGCTGGCAGGACATGTTGCGGAAGAAGCCAAGAAGAACTCTACAATGCCCTTGGGTATCGAGGGTGAGGATGTTGGAGAATGGGTGCTGGTAGACCTCGGTGACGTCATCGTCCATGTGATGAAGCCCCAAACTCGGGACTTTTACCAACTCGAAAAACTGTGGAGAGGGGAGGCTGACATGACTTCGCTGATGACAAACTCGAAACTGCCATTGGCCTCAACAACGCACTGATGACATTCAATCATCATTCAAGCTGATCGCGCCTTGGTCTTGGCGTGCGATCACCAGGACAAGTGGATCGAAATAGCGATATCCCGAATAGCTGATCAAGAATTCGCAACTAAACAGGATGGGTTGTGATTTCAGGACCCGCAAACTGATGTGATGCAACAGGTTTCCCCCCAAGCAGATGCTCCTGAATGATTCTTTCCAGCACTTCAGGTGTGCAGGAGTGGTACCAGATGCCTTCGGGATAGACCACGCTGATTGGACCATGCAGACAGACCCGTAGGCAATTGGCTTTGGTACGGGCAATCATCCCCGGCTTTTTCAGTCCTAATTCGCTCAGCCTGTCCTTCAAGTAATTCCAGGATTCGATACCTGCGTCATGGGTGCAGCATTTTGGCTTGCTCTGATCCGCACACAGAAAGATATGGCGCTCAATCCGATTCAGTTTTAAAGCTTCGGCAATGGTTGCGAGTTGCTGCAATTTTTCTTGATTGTTCATGACGGTTTAACTATTGCTGCCAGGCCCGGGCTGTTTGCCCAAATGCAGTTTCAGGTTTTCGAAGCGATATAATCCAACGTTTTAATTTCTAGTTCAATGACTGATCTACTTCCGGAACTCGAGCGACGCCGAACGTTCGCTATCATCTCTCACCCTGACGCGGGCAAAACGACCCTTACCGAAAAATTGCTGTTGTTCGGTGGCGCCATCCAGTTGGCGGGATCCGTCAAGGGACGCAAGGCGGCGCGTCACGCCACCTCGGACTGGATGGAAATGGAAAAACAGCGCGGCATCTCGGTGACTACATCGGTCATGCAGTTCGAGCACCGCACGCGCATCTTCAATCTGCTGGATACTCCCGGGCACGAGGATTTCTCGGAGGACACCTATCGAACGCTGACGGCCGTGGATTCTGCCTTGATGGTCATCGATAGCGCCAAGGGTGTCGAGGAACGCACCATCAAGCTGATGGAGGTTTGCCGGCTGCGTGATACGCCCATCCTGACGTTTGTCAACAAATTGGATCGGGAGGGTCGAGAGCCGATTGAACTTCTGGATGAGATTGAACGGGTCCTGAAAATCCAGTGTGCGCCAATGACCTGGCCCATCGGTATGGGTAAACGGTTCAAGGGGGTTTATCACCTCTATCGGAATGCCGTTCAACTCTTCAGCCCTTCGCACGGGGATCGCATCGTGGAAGGGGAAATGATCGAAGGACTGAATAATCCACGCCTGGACCATATCCTGGGTGACCAAGCCGAGGAGCTTCGTCTGGAAATTGAACTGGTTCAGGGTGCGAGTCACACCTTTGATCATGAGGAGTACCTGGCTGGCCGACAAACCCCTGTGTTCTTCGGCTCCGGTATCAACAACTTCGGTGTGCTGGAGTTGCTGGATGCCTTTGCCGATTATGCCCCGGGCCCCCAGGCGCGGCAGACGCGTGAGCGCATGGTGGAGCCCCAGGAAGACAAATTCAGTGGATTTGTGTTCAAGATTCAGGCGAATATGGACCCGGCACACCGTGACCGCATTGCCTTTTTGCGGATTTGTTCAGGCAAGTACACCAAGGGACTCAAGATGCTGCACGTCCGCACCGGCAAGACGGTGCAGATTGCCAATGCATTGACCTTTCAGGCCGACAGCCGGCTTAATGTTGAGGATGCCTATCCGGGTGACATCATCGGATTGCACAACCATGGAACCATCCAGGTCGGCGACACCTTCACTCAGGGCGAGGCCCTCAAATATGAAGGGGTACCCTATTTCGCCCCGGAACTGTTTCGCCGCGTGGTTTTGAAGGATCCATTACGCGGCAAGGCCCTACAGAAGGGCTTGCAGCAACTGACCGAAGAGGGCGCTACGCAGTTGTTCAAGCCGTTGAAAAACAATGACTTGATACTCGGTGCGGTGGGCGTCCTGCAATTTGACGTGACCGCATTTCGGTTAAAGTCGGAGTACAACGTTGAGTGCATCTATGATGCGGTTCCGGTCACAACCGCCCGCTGGGTCTCCTGTGACGATCCCAAGAAACTTGAGGAATTCAAACGCAAGGTTTTCGACAGTCTTGCGGAGGACGGGAGCGGCTATCTGGTCTATCTCGCGACCAGTCGGGTCAACCTGGCACTGACTCAGGAGCGTTGGCCGGATATCCGGTTTAACGCAACCCGAGAACTGTAATAAGGTAATTAAAGTGGAAGCCCAACCCGAGGCTAGCCTCGGGTTGGGGTGATCATCGAGGGACGATTTGGCCCCCGCCAGACAACTCCGAGTTATGGCGCTTTCGGCGCGGCGGGTGCTGCTGGCGGTGCAGCCGCTGGCGCTGGTGTTGCGGCGGCGGGTGCGGTTGCCGGGGCTTTTGCTGGAGCACTGGCGGCCGGTGCCGCTGGGGCTGCTGTGGTTGCAGCGGCTGGCTTCTTCGAGAGGCAATTCTTCATGAAGGCTTTCCGTTCATCACCTTTCAAGCCCTGAGTCTTTGCATCGGCATTACAGGTCTTCATCTTTTCCTGCTGCGCCGTTAAGGCGTAGCTGTTAGAGACTACCAGCGAAAGGATCGAGCCGAGTAAGAGGAGCTTCTTGTTCATATTGGTTTTCTCCAAACACTTTGTAGACAGGCTTACTGCCGACTCTGGCAGGGCGTCGGTTTCCCCGCTTTCGATACTTCGCTCTACTTCATGATCAGAGCGTTTATAAGTTCAGTAATCGTAAAACAGCGGGTTCAGACAACCCTGATAGATCTCAAAATTGAAAATTGTCTTAGGGTCGGCATCTTTCATAGTCTAGCAGGAACCCACACTGCTGGTAGTGTCTTGCCAATGAAACATAGAGGCTAGACCGACCCGTTTGAGCGGACGTAGGGTCCAATCGGTTCGTCTGTGCAATAGATCCAGTATATTAGTAGCAAGCTGATGCTGGTGATGGTCAGTTTGGCCATTTTCTCCAAGTCGCCATGCGTCACCAAGTGACGGGTTCCATGCTAGCCCCGGCCCAGCAAACTGAACGACAATCTTTCGGTCTGGATGATTCAGGTCGACGTTTATAGTATGGATGCCTGCCAGATAAACGGCAGTTGAGTTCGAGGGTTTGAGCATGTGGGTACACAGCTTTCTAGGCTGTTATTTGCAGGCCCACCGCCCGCGTCCTTTGGGATGTGGCATGAAGCTTTGATTCAACAAACTGGCGCGCCCGATACGATTTGAACGTACGACCTTCGCCTTCGGAGTGCGATATATTGCACTTTTACGCACTTTAGCGGAATCTATACTCCTTATATACCAAGTTGTTACAGTTCACCCACTTCCACCAACGTGTTTTAGTCTTTATTTAGTCCGGAGCAATATGAATTCCCTCGCCACAAAAGCCGACAGGGCGTCATTGCCTTTCCGGCGTGGTCCATATTGGGTGCGTATCCGACAAGGTTGTTATCTTGGTTATCGCGTCCACCAGGAAGGCGGGGAGGGCACATGGCTGGCGCGCTGGCGCGATGATGACGGAAAGCAGCATCAGACCGCCCTGGGGGCCATCGAATCCTACGACAAGGCGCTGCAGCGGGCGGAGGCATGGTTCAGGCATGCCACGCAGACCGATGGTGGCGACGTGCTGACCGTGGAGGAGGTATGCCGGCACTACATCAGCGAGCAACAGGCCAAAGGCAAGGATAGCGCCACCAGGGACGCTGAGTATCGGTTCAATCAGCGTGTGTTCAATACTGATCTCGGCAAGCTGCCGATGGACAAGTTACGGACCAAGCATGTCAAGGCCTGGCGGGACGACATCGCCAAAACCAGCCAGCCAGCGACCGTTAATCGCAATCTGGCCGTACTGCTTGCCGCGTTCAACCTCGCCCACCAAGAAAAGCTCGTGGCCGACGATTCGCCTTGGCGCGGAGTACGCAAGGTCCACGTGCCCGATAACCGCCGCGAGCGTGTTCTCAGGGCGGATGAGCGGGTAAAGCTACTCAATGCCTGCGACGAAGATTTTCGGCCGTTTGTGGCTGGCCTGATGCTGACAGGAGCCAGACCCGGCGAACTCGCCGCCGTTACAGTGTCCTGCTTTGACCAACACCACGGCACCCTGAGATTCCCGAAAAGCAAAACCGGGGGCCGGTCCGTTCCGATCAGTGACAGGATGGCGGCGCTCTGCCGCGAGCAATCAAAAGGGAAGCTGCCCAAAGCCCTGTTGTTCACCCGGTCCGATGGCAAGGCCTGGCATCGGGACAACTGGCAGAAGCCGTTCAAGGAGGCCGTTGAGCGGGCCAGTTTGGGCCGGGGCGTCGTGCTCTACACCCTGCGGCATTCCAGCATTTCCGAAATGATTGCCGGCGGCATGAATGCCTTTACCGTCGCCACACTGACTGGAACATCCGTGACCATGATTCAGCAGCACTACGGGCACCTTTTTGCCGATCAAGTCAAGGCCGCGCTGAACGCTCTGTAGTCGCGGTATTTCCCCCAGTGAGGCTCAACCATTCGCGTGAGGCGGCATGGACGACGACGAACGACTAGACCGCGCGCTCACGGAGTGGGATGCGACCGGAAGTCTTGCCGCTTTTATCATCGAGCTAAATGGCAACGGGCCATTCTCGCGCCAGTGGCGTAATACTCTCGCGTCAATCCTGTCTGGTGAGCTTAAGCGACCGCCGAAAACCAACACCCTCGCGCAAAGAAACAAGGCGATTCGGGCTCAGTACCGGGCAACATTTGAGTTCTGGAAGGCTTATCAAAAGTACGCCAAATCAAACAGGATCAAGCACAAGGTTTGTGACTATGGGATTACCCCAGCGGATTTCACAATCGATGAGCTTGCCAAACTGTATGGACTCAAGGCCGACATGATCCGGCACGTACTGAAAGGCCATCGTAAAAAAGGGTAATCAATAAAATCCATTACCCTGATTTTTTAGCACTCCCACCGACACACTGTGTCCGTCAGTAAATTATGACGGAGCACAATGTGACGACATCAAATCTTGGCGAATTCTGGAAGCTTCCGCGAGTCGAGGCAGAGTCCGGTATCCGCAAATCAAAAATCTACCAAGATGAGAAGAAAGGGCTGTTCCCGCGCCGAATCAAGGTCGGGCGTTCTGCCGTGTGGTCATCAACTCAAGTCGAAGATTGGAAGCGGCAAATGGCCGCGGGCAAGCCGTGGAGGGCATGAAAAACGGGCATGCACCGCGCGGCGGTCGAGGAGCTTGCGGCATGAGCCCGACCCATAAGGTTAACCAAATGCTCGCCCGTTCTAGGATAAGAAATCCTGAACCATCACGGCCGGGATATCTGGTAGCCTGCTTTCAACCTCATCGACAAGCTGAGGCCAGCCTTCGCCACTTTGCGAAGGCCGGGATTGGCGTCCTGTTAACGAGCGGCACATTAAGCCGCGTACATCGTGGCTTTTTTGTGCCCAAGGCTTGCTTCATGGCGGGCCGGGTAAGG
>Ga0172367_10001746_pt1 | contig 30952 bp, 25 predicted proteins | sample Lak10m_FD_114542 | JGI IMG/M metagenome (GOLD analysis project Ga0172367, IMG submission 114542) | Freshwater microbial communities from Kabuno Bay, South-Kivu, Congo - kab_022012_10m | ecosystem: Environmental > Aquatic > Freshwater > Lake | place: Democratic Republic of the Congo: South-Kivu...
CCATTGTCAAATGGTGTTGTTCCTGTCTTATCCCATCCACCCGAGCACCACTCGGGCATGGGAACCGCTGCCCTGTTAAAGGCTGCGGTGGCGTGGCCATTTCTTTGCTTCCCTTGTGCTGTCAAAGAGCAGTTTTTCGCCTTCATTTCAGGCGAGGACCCTCAAGGTATCTCGCCGCGAAGGCTTTGTCAACACCTTGTTGAAAAATGTTGACAAGAACTTTCAATGCCCGGCCCTCGGGAATCTTCGTGAGCATTCCGTTGCGACAGGGGCGAACAATATAGCGGCCCAATTGTCGCATGCAAGAGGCAGGCTACTTTTTCTTCGTTTTCTTCGCTGAGGCACTGGCTTTCCCCCGTGCCGCAGGATTGACTTCGGGCCGCTCCAGCAGCGGTCGGGGCTGCGGCGGGCCGTCGAACTCCAGCAGGCGGAAATCCACCTCGCGGCTATCGGGGTCGGCACGCAAAATCTTCACCAGCAGTCGGTCGCCGATGCGGATGCTGCGGCTCAAGCGGCGTGCCCGCAGCTCCCACGCACGCTCGTGGTAGTCCCACCAATCCTCAGGCAATTCCGCCAGGGGAATCAGGCCTTCCGCCAGCACATCCTCCAGTTCGACGAAGACGCCGAAGCGCTCCACACCACGCACGCGGCCCCAGCGTTCATCGCCCAGATGGGACTTCAAATAGAGGATCTGCTTCTGCTTGCTGGCCGCGCGCTCCGCCTCCAGCGCCACCAGCTCGCGCTGGCTGCTCTGCCGCGACAGGGCTTCCAGATCGCTTGGTCCCGGCGCTCCGGATCGCGTGAGCAGGGCCTTCAGCAGCCGGTGCACAGCCAGGTCGGGATAGCGACGGATGGGCGAGGTGAAATGGGCGTAGTGGGTGAATCCCAGGCCGAAGTGGCCAATATTGGCGGGCGAATACTGGGCCTTCATCATGGTGCGCAGCGTCAACTGCTGCAGGAAGGCTGCCTCCGGCCTGTCGGCGAAGGCAGCCAGCAGACGCTGCCAGTCGGCCACGGCTTCCAGCTTGGGCACGGGCCGCAGGCCCAGCTGCTCCAGGGCTCCCTTGAACTTCTCCAGCTTCTCGCCGCCAGGGCTGTCGTGGATGCGGTAGACGCAGGCGCGCTGGGCACCGAAGAGCGCTTCCGCCACGCAGCGGTTGGCCAGCAGCATGAATTCTTCAATGAGGAAGTTCGCCTCGCGGCTCAGGCGGGCCAGGATGTTCACGGGCCAGCCATCCTCATCCAACACGAAGACGGGCTCCGGCAGGGCAAGGTCCAGGCCGCCGCTCTTCAGTCGCAGCTCCTTCAGCAGTCGCCACAGGCGGTCCATGTGTCGCAGTGATTGCAGGGTCTCGTCGTCGGGGAGGCGCTCCAGCACAGGTTCGCGCTTATCGGCGAAGGCCTCCAGCACAGTCTGCACCTCGTCGTAGGTGAACCGGCGACGGCTGCGGATGAGGCTGGGCGTGAAGCGCGCGGCGCGGACGACACCCCGGGGACCGATGGTCATGATGGCGCTGAAGCAGTAGCGGTCAACGCCCTCCTGCAGGCTGCACAGGCCGGAGGACAGGTCGTGGGGCAACATGGGCACCACTTCCCCTGGCAGGTAGACGCTCAAGCCGCGCCGCAGGGCTTCCTTGTCCAGGGCGCCGCCGGGCTTGACAAAGTGGGACACATCGGCAATGTGCACGCCCAGTTCCACGGCGCCGTCATCCAGCACCCGCAGAGAGACAGCGTCGTCAAAGTCCTTGGCGTCGGTGGGGTCGATGGTGAAGATGCACCAGCTGCGCAGGTCCTCGCGTCCGTCCTCGGGCACCAGATCGGCCTGTCGGTGGCGGGCGGCCTCCACCTCGGCGGCGCGGGGAAAAGTGGCGGGCAGGTTGAACTCGGCCTTCACCCGCTCCTGGAGCCAGGCCGGTCCCGCCTCTTGCCCCAGGCGCTGCTCCAGTTCCACCCACAGGGCGGAAGGCAAGGGTGCGCCGTCGGGATCGGGCAGCAGACGCGCGCGCACCGGCTCGCCAGGCCGCAAGTCCTCCGGAAGGCGCCCGCGCAGGCGAATGATGCCCCCGAAGCGCAGGCTCTCCGGCTGCAGGATCCAATCCACGCCGTAGCGCGCCACGCGGCCCACCATGCGTTCCAGGCGCCTTTCCAGCAGCGCCAGCACTCGCCCCTCCCGGGAGGGCGCCGTGGCGCCGGTCAGGCGCACCTGTATCACATCGTCCTGCACATAGCGGTCCAGTTGGCTGCGGTGCAGGAAAACCTTGTCCGATCCGTCGTCGGGCTGCAGGAAACCGTGGCCGGAGGGCACGCGCATGAGCACGCCGGTGAGCACCTTCAGCGGCGCGCCCGCCAGCCAACGGCGCAGATTGTCCTTGCGCAGCTCGCCCTGGGCGCACAGATCGTCCAGCAGGGCGAGGAAGTCGCCATAGGGAAGTGGGCGGCCCAGTTGGTTGTAGAGGGCGCGGGATTTCGCCCCCCGCTCTTCCCCACGCAGGCGCGCGAGGATCATCTCCCTGGCGCGCTGCAGTCCCGCCTGGGCCTTTTCCCGCGCGGAGCGCGGGCCTTCCGGGGCCTCAGGAGGCCGGGTGGAGGCCCGGCGCGGTGCTCGTGGTGTGCTCATGGTCCTCCCCAGGCGTGGGTGGTGGATCCAGAAACTGGCCGCTCAGGAAGCGGGGCCGCCCGCTGAGGTCCCGTCCCAGCTCCAGATGCCGGCAGCGGCCGACGAAGACGGCCAGCAGGGCCTCGCCCTGTCCGGCGCCAATTTCAAAGTAGAAACGACCCCGGGGCTTGAGCAGGTGGTCAAGCCCTTGGGCGAAACGGCGGTAAAAGAGCAGGCCGTCCTCGCCGCCAAAGAGGGCGTCCTGGGGCTCATGGGACAGTTCCGGCGCCAGCAGGGCGCGCTCGAACTCCGCCACATAGGGTGGGTTGGACACCACCACATCCACCTGTTCCTGAGGCCAGGCCTGCAACAGGTTGAGCTGCCGGAATTGGATGCGCTCCGCCACGCCGTTCTGCACGGCGTTCTCCCGGGCAAGATCCAATGCCGCGCGACTGCTGTCCACCGCCAGCACCTGGCAGGAAGGAAGCTCCTGGGCCAGGCTGATGGCAATGCAGCCGGAGCCCGTGCCGGCATCCAGCACGGTGAGTGCGGAGTGGCGGCCCTCACGGGCGAGCACCAGGTCCACCAGCTCCTCCGTTTCAGGCCGCGGGATGAGCACGCGGGAGTCCACGCGGATTTCGGCCTGGCGGAAGGGCTGGCTGCCCAGCAGATACTGCAGGGGTTCTCCCTGGGCGCGCCGGCGCAGCAGGCGGCGCAGCTCCTCCAGCTCCGCCGGACTGGGCTGGCGGTCGTGCAGCAGGTAGAGATCGATGCGCCGACAGGACAGCGCGCGGCAGGCCAGCTCGTCCACCTCCCGCGCCGCGTTGTCCACGCCCCTGCCGGACAACCACTCCCGGGAGCGTTTGAGCACTTCCCCCAGCTGCAGGGGCTCCTCCATCACTCGCTGTCCGGCCCGGGATGCTCCAGCCGATCGCGCAGATCCGCCAGGCGCAAGGCGTCCAGCAATTCCAGCAGATCCCCGTCCATCACCCGGTCCAGCTTGTAGAGCGTGAGATTGATGCGGTGGTCCGTCAGGCGGTTCTGGGGGAAGTTGTAGGTGCGGATCTTGGCGCTGCGGTCACCGGTGGAGACCTGGCTGCGCCGCTCCGTGTCCAGCTTGGCCTTTTCCTCCGCCAGCCGCGCCTCGTACAGGCGGCTGCGCAACACCTTCAAGGCCTTGTCCTTGTTCTTGTGCTGGCTCTTCTCGTCCTGGCAGGTGACCACCAGTCCCGTGGGCAGGTGGGTGATGCGCACGGCGCTGTCGGTGGTGTTCACGCTCTGGCCGCCGGGCCCGCTGGAACGGTACACATCAATGCGCAGGTCCTTGGCCTCGATGTGCACATCCACCTCTTCGGCTTCGGGCAGCACGGCCACGCTGGCGGCGGAAGTGTGGATGCGCCCCTGGCTCTCCGTGGCCGGCACGCGTTGCACGCGGTGCACGCCGCCCTCGTACTTCATGCGTCCGTAGGCCTCTTCGCCGGAGAGGCCGAAGATGACTTCCTTCAGGCCGCCCATGCCGCCCTCGCTGGACTCCATCGCCTCCAGGCGCCAACCCAGTTGTTCCGCCAGACGCTGGTACATGCGAAAGAGATCCGCCGCGAAGAGGGCGGCCTCGTCACCACCCGTACCGGCGCGGATCTCCACGATGCAGTTGCGCGAGTCGGCGGCGTCCCGCGGCACGATGAGCAGCTTGAACTCCTCCTCCAGGCGCAGGGCATCGGCCTGGCTCTCCTCCAGTTGGGCTTCGGCCATCTCGCGCAGCTCGGCGTCCGTTTCCATGGCCAGCAGCTCCCGGGCCTCCTCGGCCTGCCCGTAGGCCAGGCGCCAGGCGCGGCCGGTCTCAAGGATCAGGCTCAGGCGCTTGTGCTCGCGGTTCAAGTCCCGCCACAACTTTTGGTCGCCAATGGTCTCCGGTTTGCCCAGCTCGTGGGTCACGGACTCGTGGCGCGCCTCCAGGCGCTTCAAGCGTTCCAGCATGGTTTCTCCGGGTCGGGGCTAAAGGAAGTCGATCTGGGAGCGGAGCCCGTCCATGGGAAGATCCAGGGAGGCGCGAATGGCCACCACGGCAACCTCCAGCTGATCCTCGTCGGGCTCCTGGGTGGTGAGGCGCTGGAACCACAGGCCCGGCGCGATGAGCAGGCGGGCCAGGGCGGCGCCACGCAGGCGATTGGACAGCTGCAGCAGCTCGAAAGACAGGCCGGCCACCATGGGAATGATGGGCAGGTGCACCAGCAGGCGGTGCAGCACGGTGTCGAACTCGCCGAAGCCCTTGAAGGAGCCCCAGCCATTGATCCACACCGAGTCGAAGACGGCGTAGACAAGCACCGTGGCCAGTGCCACCACCAAAAGGAAACTGGTGCCGCAACGGGGGTGGAAGCGCGTGTGCTTGCGCGCCTCGTCAACCGTCACCTGGAGGGTCTCCTCCCAGGCGTAGATGGACTTGTGCTCGGCGCCGTGGTAGGCGAACAGCACGCGCACTTCATGCCAGCGGGAGATGCCCCACAGATAGGCCAGAAGGAGACTGATGCGGATGAAACCCACCACCAGGTGGAAGAGGATCTGGCTGCCACCCTCGCCTTGACCCAGCAAGGTGGAGGCCAGATAGGGCAGGTACATGAAGATGAGGATGCCCACGGAGAATGCCAGCAGCAAGGAGAGCACGCTCATCACCCGGTGGCCCAGATCCTTCTCCAGGGGCGCATCGGTGCCGTACTGGGACAATTCCGCCGACCAGTTCAGCGTGCGCGTGCCAATAATGAGGGATTCAATGAGGGACACGGCGCCGCGCAGCACGGGCAGGCGCAGGAAGGGATAGCGCCGGGCGATGCTGTGATAGTCCTCCCGCCGCACAACGATGCGATCCGGGGCCACGCGCACGGCCGTGGCCACACGGCCCGGCGCTCGCATCATGACACCATCAATAACCGCCTGCCCGCCAATGTTGACGGGCAGTTCAGCGCGATCGGCGGTTCCGGCGTCCTTCGTCGAAGCCACCAGGTCTCCGCAATTGAGGGTCTACTTCTCGCCCTTGGCGTATTTCTTGTAGAAGCGATCCACGCGGCCGGTGGTGAAGACCTGCTTCTGCCGCCCCGTGAAGAAGGGGTGGCACAGGTTGCACAACTCGACCTTCATGTCCCCCTGGGTGGTGCGCGTCTCGAAAGTGTTGCCACACGCGCAGGACACCGAGGCGACCTCGTATTTGGGGTGCACATTTTCCTTGGGCATTTCTCTACCTCACATTTGAAGCCGATGAGTATAGGCAAGGTGCGGCGCAGCTGCAAGCCCCGGCGCGCACTTCCTGGCCTTCTTCGGAACAAATCCGACGGAATTTGCGCAGGGCCAAGTCAGACTATGCCTATTTCATCATCACTTCGAAGAATTCCAGGTTGTTGCGCGTGAGGCGCATCTTCTCCAGCATGAACTTCATCACCTCGATGGGATGCTTCTCCCCCTGCAGGTTGCGGAGGATCCAGATCTTGTTCAAGGTCTTGTCGTCCAGCAAGAGCTCTTCCTTGCGCGTGCCGGACTTGTTGATGTCGATGGCCGGGTAGATGCGGGCGTTGGACAGGTTGCGGTCCAGCACCAGCTCCATGTTGCCCGTGCCCTTGAACTCTTCGAAAATCACCTCGTCCATGCGGCTGCCCGTCTCGATGAGCGCCGTGGCGATGATGGTGAGGCTGCCGCCGCCCTCGATGTTGCGCGCGGCGCCGAAGAATTTCTTGGGTTCGTAGAGGGCCACGGCGTCCAGACCGCCGCTAAGGATGCGCCCGCTGTGGGGCACCACGGCGTTGTAGGCGCGGCCCAGGCGGGTGATGGAATCCAGCAGGATGACCACATCGTGGCCGAATTCCACCATGCGCTTGGCCTTTTCGATGACCATGTTCGACACCTGGATGTGCCGCTCCGGCTTCTCGTCGAAAGTGGAGCTGATCACTTCGGCGTCGATGTGCCGCTCCATGTCCGTCACCTCCTCCGGGCGCTCGTCGATGAGCAGCACGATGAGCTGGATCTCCGGGTGGTTGGTGGTGATGGAGTTGGCGATTTTCTGCAACAGGATGGTCTTGCCCGTGCGGGGCGGCGCCACGATGAGGCCGCGCTGGCCCATGCCGATGGGGGTGAAGAGATCCATGATGCGCATGGAGAACTCTTTGGGCTCCCGCTCCAGCTTGATCTTCTTCTCCGGGTAGAGAGGGGTCAGGTTGTCGAAGAGCATCTTGTCCCGGCACTCGTCGGGATCGCAGTAGTTGACGGCCTCCACCTTGAGCAGGGCGAAGAAACGCTCGTTGTCCTTGGGCGGGCGGATCTGCCCGGACACCACATGGCCCTTGCGCAGGCTGAAGCGTTTGATCTGGGAAGGCGACACATAGATGTCTTCCGGTCCCGGCATGTAGTTGGATGCGCCGCTGCGCAGGAAGCCGTAACCGTCGGGCAGGATCTCCAGCACGCCCTGGGCGAAGATGGCGCCGTCCTTCTGGGCCTGGGCCTCGAGGATCTTGTAGACGAGGTCCGACTTGGACAAGCCACCGGGATTGTCCACGCCATAGGACTTGGCCAGCTCGAAGAGCTCGCGAATGGGGCGCTTCTCCAGTTCGGCGATGTTCAGCTTCACGCCTTCGCCGCCGCCCGTCTCCATGGGCTCCGACGCCGTTTCCGCGGCCGCCTCGGCGGGCTCGGAATCCGGAGCCTCGTCGTGGGTCCGTCCGGAACGCTCCAGCGGAAGGGGGGTCTCCTCCCCGTCGGGTTCGGCGAAGGGATCCAGCTCCTGGCGGGTGGGCGGTGCGGGCTGGAAGGTGTTGCGCTGGGGCCGTTGATAATTGCCGCCACCCTCGCCCTCGCCCGGCCTGCGGTCACCGGGCCTCGTGTTCATGCCTGGCCGGCGAACGCGTCCGCCCGGCCGATCCCCATTGTTGCGCATGTCGGACATGTGTTCCTCGCTACCAGTTCTGAGTCAGCATCACAGGATTGCCATCGGGGTCGTGGAAGGTGGCGTGGCGCCGTTGACCCTCGCGGCCGGCGCTTTCCCCTTCAAAGGGAACGCCACGGGCCTCCAGCGCAAGCCGCGCCTCGCCCAGGTTCACCACTTCAAAGACGGGACAGGCGCCACCGCCTCGGGGCACGGCGCCACCGAAGGGCCACACTTGCAGGCCGAAGTCCAGCCCATCCACTCCTGTGGCGAAAAAGGCCCAGCCGGCGCCCTCATCCAGGAAGCCCAGCTTCAGGCCCACCTGTTCTTTGTAGAAGGCCACGGCGGCGCGCAGGTCGCTGACCCACACCCACACCAGGGCCATCTGCTTCAGGCCCTCCAGCTCCACCTCGCGCTTTCCACGCCGAGTGCGGCCGCGGCTCTCCTCCGCCTCCGCTGTCGGCTCCACGGGCTCCACCTCAGCGGCGGAGGCCTTGGCTTTGGGGCTCATGCCTCGTCTCCTTCATCGGTCGTCACCAGTGGATTGCTGCTTCGCTCCCGGGCCACCGTGGTGGCCGGACCATGCCCCGGCAAGAGTCGCGTGGCGCCGTCCAGGGTGAATATCTCCCGCGTCACGCTGTCCTTCAGGCGCCTGAAAGAGCCGCCTGGCAGATCCGTGCGTCCATAGGCACCGGCAAAAAGCGTGTCCCCGCACACGAGGTGGGAACCTTCCTCGCTCGCCAGGAAAAAGCAGACACTGCCCGGACTGTGGCCCGGCGTGGCCAGGGCCACCACTTCGCCATCTCCCAGGGGAAATGCCTCGCCGTGGCGCAGGGCCTTCACATCGCGGGGGGCCTCCTCCAGCTGGAAGCCGTACCAGGCGCCGTGATCCACCAGACTGTGGTAGAGGAAGAAATCCTCCGGGTGCAGGTGGATGGGGCAGCCGTAACGGGCGCGCAAGGCCGCGCAGCCCGCCACATGGTCCAGGTGGCCGTGGGTCAACAACACGCGATCCACAGGCCGGCCCAATTCTTCCAGCGCCGTCAGCAGCGGTTCAGGCTCCATGCCCGGATCCACCACCGTCACCGGGCCCGCGGGGGGCGCCAGGATCCAGGCGTTGGTCGCGAAAGGACCCAAGGGCAGGGCCCGTATCACGAGAGACCCTGCCGGGCTGGAGCTGCGCATCATCTCATGACGCTCGCAATGGGACCACTTGTCTCTGACGGGGAACAACGGCGCGGCGCGGGCGGGCCTGGCGCAGCGCGTCTGCTTGCAGACGGCAAAAACATAGCTCATGCCCAATGCATGCACAAGGCCCCTCCAGCCTTGGCTGAAGGGGCCTTGCAAGGTGCCATGGTCCGCGTGCGGCGGGTGGGCCTCAGCGCGCGGCACGCTCCTGGGCGTCCACCACCGTGACGGCGGTGAGGTTCACGATCTCCGACACATCGGCGCCGCGCTGGAGAATGTTCACCGGATACTCGTTGCCAATGAGGATGGGCCCCACCGCCACGGCGCCAGCGGCCTTGATGAGCAGCTTGTAGGCGATGTTGGCGCTGGTCATGTCCGGGAAGATGAGGACATTTGCCTCGTCATCCAGCTGGTTGAAACTGTAGAGCCCGCCCAGCAGATCGGCGCTGAGGGCCGTGTCGGCCTGCATGTCGCCGTCCACCTGGAAGTCCACGCCACGGGCGTGCAACAGCTCCGCAGCCTGGCGCACCTTGCGGCTGGTGGCGTCGTTGGTGCTGCCGAAGTTGCTGTGGCTGAGCAGGGCAACGCGGGGCTCGTAACCGAATTGGCGGGCCAGGCGCGCCGTGCCCACGGCGCACTCCGCCAGATCCTGGGCGCTGGGCGTCACATTGACCGTGGTGTCCGCCACGAAGAGCACGCGGTTGCCCACGAAGAGCACATAGATGCCCGCCGCGCGGGCGGCCTTGTCGCCCTTGCCATAGAGCAACTGCATGACGGGCAGCAGGCTGTCCGGGTAGTGCATGTCGGCGCCGCTGACCAGGCCATCGGCAAGGCCCTGGCGCACCAGCATGGACGCGAGCACGACGGGATCGTGGCGCAGCTGCTGGTCGGCTTCGCTCAGGGTGATGCCCCGGCGGGCACGCAAGCCGTGCAGGGCGGCGGCCAACTCCTGGTGCTTCTCGTGACGGCCGGGATGCACCACGGTCACCCGCTTCAGATCCAGATCGTGACGGGCGGCCCAATCGCCGATGATGTCCTGGCGCCCCACCAGCACGGGGTGGGCGATGCCATCGCTGACCAGTTGCTTGGCCGCCATCAGCACCTTCTCGTTCTCGCCCTCCGGGAAGGCGATGCGCTTGGGAGCCGTGCGGGCACGGTCCTGCACGCCGCCCATGATGGCCATGTGGCGACCCAGGCGCTTCTGCAGCGTGCGCCGATAGGCGTCGATCCAGGCTTCCTTGTCCTGGATCTCGATGCGGGCCACACCCGTTTCGATGGCGGCGCGCGCCACCGCGGGAGCCACATAGAGCAGCACGCGGTGGTCGAAAGGCTTGGGAATGATGTACTCGGGGCCAAAGGAGAAAGGCGTGTTGCCATAGGCGCGGAAGACGCTCTCCGGCACATCCTGGCGGGCCAGTTCCGCCAGGGCAAGGCTGGCCGCCACCTTCATGTCCTCGTTGATGCGGCTGGCGCGCACATCCAGGGCACCGCGGAAGATGAAGGGGAAGCCCAGCACATTGTTCACCTGGTTGGGGAAGTCGCTGCGTCCGGTGGCCATGATGATGTCGTCGCGCACGGCCTTGGCCTCGGCGGGCATGATCTCCGGATCCGGGTTGGCCATGGCGAAGACGATGGGATTGGGAGCCATGACGCGGATCATCTCCGGGGTGAAGGCGCCCTTGGCACTCAGCCCAACAGCCACATCCGCACCCACGAAGGCTTCCTCCAGGGTACGCAGATCCGTCTCCTTGGCGAAGATCTCCTTGTACTTGTTCAGCTTGTCCCGGCCCTTGTAGATGACGCCGGTGGTGTCGCACATGGTGATGTTCTCGAGCTTGGCGCCCAGGCGCACATAGAGCTTGGAACAGCTGATGCCGCTGGCGCCGGCACCGTTCACCACGATCTTGATCTCGCTCATCTTCTTGCCCACCAGCTCCACCGCATTGAGAAGGGCGGCGGCGCTGATGATGGCGGTGCCGTGCTGGTCGTCGTGGAAGACGGGGATGTCCAGCATCTCGATCAAGCGCTCTTCGATCTCGAAGCACTCCGGGGCCTTGATATCCTCAAGGTTGATGCCGCCGAAAGTGGGCGAGATGAGCTGCGCGGTCTGGATGATCTTCTCCGGGTCCATGGTGTCCACTTCGATGTCGTAGACATCCACATCGGCGAAGCGCTTGAAGAGGACGCCCTTGCCCTCCATCACCGGCTTGCCGGCGATGGCGCCCAGGTTGCCCAGGCCCAGCACCGCCGTGCCGTTGGAAAGCACGGCAACCAGGTTGCCCTTGTTGGTGTATTCGTAGGCGTCGGCGGGATTCTTGTGGATCTCCCGGCAAGGCTCGGCCACGCCGGGCGTGTAGGCCATGCTCAGGTCGCGCGCCGTGGTGCAGGGCTTGCAGGGAACGGATTCCAGCTTGCCCTTGCGGTCCCGGCTGTGATACTCAAGGGCTTCTTCGCGGGTCACCATGAAAGTCTCCTCATCTATGTGGAAATGTTGAGTCCCGTCCAGGCGCGGCTTTAAATGGCCGCGCCACCCGTGGTCACGATCTGCTCGTGGATGCGGCGCTGCACGAAGAGTTCCAGCAGGTCGCGGTCCACCTTGCCGTGGTCGGACTCCCAGTGCAGGATGTCCAGGGCCTGCTCGTGGGACACCGCGCGCTTGTAGGGGCGGTCCGAGGCGGTAAGGGCGTCGTAGATGTCGGCAATGGTCATCATGCGGCTGCCCACGGGAATCCGGCCCGCGTCCAGGCGGCGGGGGTAACCTGATCCGTCCAGCTTCTCGTGGTGGCCGTAGGCGATCTCCGGCACATGGGCCAGGTTGCGCGTCCAGGGAATGCGCGTCAGGAAGTTCCAGGTGTGGGTGACATGGCTCTGCATGTCGTCCCACTCCTCCGGAGTGAGGCTGCCCCGGGGAATGGACAGGGTGCGCAGTTCGTCAGCGTCCAAGAGGGGGCGCAGTTCGCCGGCCTCGTCCTCGAAACAGTGGCCGTGGATGTCCAGCAACTGCCTGGGCGACTCCGCGGGCAGCACGCTGGGCTCGTTGGCCTGCAGCACCACCTGCAGCCACTGGTCAAGGCGGGCCAGATCGGCGGCCAGGCTGGCCTCGAGCTCCTCCACATCGCCCGTGCTCGACGCCAGCAGCTCGATCTTGCGGCGCAGGGCGCGGATCTCCGTGCTGTGGCGCACATAGCGGAAACGGCTCACCACCTCGCCCATGCGGTAAGCGAGCAGCTTCTTGGGCTTGGTGAGCACCTCTTCGCGCACGCCCACCTTGCCGAAATCGTGCAGGAGGCTGGCGTAGCGGATCTCCTTCAGGCCGTCCTCGTCCAGGCGCAGGTCCGCCCAGGGGCCGTCGGCGGAGAGGGTGGCCGCCTTGGCCAGGGCCACGGTGAGCTCCGCAACGCGGAAACTGTGTCCACTGGTGGTGGGATCGCGGGATTCAATGGCGGTGACGCTGGCCTCCACGAAGCCCTCAAACAGACGCTCGATGTCGTGGTAGAGGCGGTTGTTCTCGATGGTCACCGCGGCCTGGCCGGCGATGCCCATGATGAGATCCTTGTGCGTGGTGCGGAAGGAGATGACCTGCTCCTCCAGCTCACGCAGGTTGGTCAGGCGTCGGCGGCCGTCCTGCTTGGCGTTAATGAGCTGGATGATGCCCAGGATGAGGCCCTGGTGGTTGACCAGCGGGGCCACCAGCATGCTCTTGGTGCGGTAGCCCACATTGCGGTCGTAGCTGGGGTCGAAACGGTACTCGCTGTCCTCGGGCAGCTCGTAGACATCGTCGATGAGGAGGGGATTGCCCGTGATGGCCACCCAGCCCGCCAGGCTGCGCGTGGTCATGGGCATGGTGAACTCCTCGAAGCGCCGGGCCTGGATGATGCTGCGTGTTTCAGCGAAGCTGAAGCGCAGGAGGGACTGCCCTCCCTGCTCTTCCACAAGGAAAAGGGAGCCGGCGTCGGCGCCGGTCAAGTCCATGCTCTTCTCGAGGATGAGGCGCAGCAGGCGGTGGTGGTCTTTTTCGGCGGTGAGCTGCTTGCCGATGGTGAGGATCTCGTCCATGTTGCTGCTGTAGCGGTCCAGCGCCCCCTCCAGCACGCCCACGGTCTCGGTGGCCATGAGCAGCTCCACCAGGCTGCGCAGGGAGAGCGCGGCGGCGGCCTCGTTGGCCTGGGCGCCCAGGGCCGCGTGCAGGGGCCACTCGGGCAGGCCCGCGTCCAGCCACCTTTCCAGGCTGCCCAGGAAGACCACGCGCACAAGCAGGGGATCCATCTGCTTCAGCCACGCCGCCAGATCGCCCAGGCGGGCAGGGTCGCCCTCCTGAAGCAGGAGGGCGAACGGGGTGGACGGGGGCCGCAGCCCAAGGATCCTGGCGTCCAGCGGGGCGCACTCCACACCCGTATCCTCAAGCCGGTGGCGCAGGCCCTCCAGCCAGTGGGCGGGCGAGACGAGGATGCACAGCTGATCCGTTAGTTCCAGCACGCTAATGTGTCCCGCTTCTAAACAGAGGCGCGATCAATGTACCAGTGCCGGATTGGCTGAGCAAAGCGCGCCCACGCCCACTTCGGCAACCATCAATCCCGGGCGGATCCCCGTCTTTTGGGGCCCCGCTTCTCCTTTGTGGCGGCCGTGGGCAGGTGCAGCAGGGGCGCCAGGAAGCGCCCGGTGTGGCTGTCCGCATTGGCCGCCACCTCTTCCGGCGTGCCGGTGGCCAGCACGCGCCCACCCGCCGCGCCGCCCTCCGGCCCCAGGTCGATGAGGTGGTCCGCCGTTTTGATGACATCCAGGTTGTGCTCGATCACCACCACGGTGTTTCCCCGGTCCACCAGGCGGTGCAGCACCCGCAGCAACAGCTCCACATCCGCGAAGTGCAGGCCCGTGGTGGGCTCGTCCAGGATGTAGATGGTGCGGCCCGTGGCTCGCTTGGACAGTTCCGCCGAAAGCTTCACGCGCTGGGCCTCGCCGCCGGAAAGAGTGGTGGCCTGCTGCCCCAGGTGCACATAGCCCAGACCCACTTCCAGCAGTGTTTTCAGCCTCGTCTGCAGACGGGGAATGGCCTCGAAGAACTGGGCGGCCTCCTCCACGGGCATGTCCAGCACATCGGCGATGGACTTGCCGCGATAGCGCACTTCCAGCGTCTCGCTGTTGTAGCGGCGCCCCTTGCACACCTCGCAGGGCACATAGACATCGGGCAGGAAGTGCATCTCGATGCGCAGGATGCCATCTCCCTGGCAGGCTTCGCAGCGGCCGCCCTTCACATTGAAGGAGAAGCGCCCCGGCGCGTAGCCGCGCATGCGCGACTCCGGCAGACCGGCGAAGAGGTCGCGGATGAGCGTGAAAAGACCCGTGTAGGTGGCCGGATTGCTGCGAGGCGTGCGTCCGATGGGGCTCTGGTCGATGACGATGGCCTTGTCCAGGTGCTCCAGGCCGCTCACGGCGCCGTGGGCCATGGGAATCACCCGCGTGCCCATCAGTTCCCGCGCCAGGATCTTGGAAAGAGTTTCGTTCACCGCCGTGCTCTTCCCCGATCCCGACACGCCGGTGACACAGGTGAAGGCACCCAGCGGCACCGCCAGGTCGATGCCGGTGAGATTGTTTCCCCGAAGCGCCTCCACGCGCAGCCAGGCGCCGCTGCCCGTGCGCCGGCGCTCGGGCACGGGCAAGGCGTGCTCGTCTCGCAGAAAGCGCCCGGTGACGCTGCTCGGGCAGGCCATGATCTGAGCCGGTGTGCCCTGACTCACCACCTCGCCACCGTGGATGCCCGCTCCGGGCCCCAGATCCAGCACCTCGTCGGCGGCCAGGATGGTGTCCCGGTCGTGCTCGACCACAATCACCGTGTTGCCCAGGTCCCGCAGGCGCTTCAGCGTTGCGATGAGACGCTCGTTGTCCCGCTGGTGCAGGCCAATGGAGGGTTCGTCCAGGATGTAGAGCACGCCGGTGAGCTGGCTGCCGATCTGGGTTGCCAGGCGGATGCGCTGAGCCTCGCCGCCGGAGAGAGTGCCCGCGGCACGGCTCAGGCTCAAGTAGTCCAGCCCCACATTCACCAGGAAGCCCAAGCGCTCCTGCACCTCCTTCAGGATGGGCGCCGCCACCAGCTGGTCGGATCCGCCCAACTCCAGGGCGGTGAAGAAGGCCAGCGCTTCCCGCGTGCTCAGCTCGCAGCAGTCCATGATGCTGCGTCCGCCCACGGTCACGGCCAGGGACTCGGGCTTGAGGCGGCGGCCGGAGCAGTTGGGACAGGCCCGGCTGCTCATGAAGCGCTCGATCCACTCGCGGATGGAGGCGCTCTGGGTTTGACGGTAGCGTCGCTCCAGGTTGGGCATGATGCCCTCCCAGCGGCTGGAGTATTCCCAGAAGCCCTTGCCCTGGCGCGCCGCGCCCCGGAAGCGGATCTCCTCGGAAGTGCCGCGCAGGATGATCTCCCGGTGCTCGGCCTTGAGCTTGCTCCAGGGCGTGTCCAGGCTGAATCCCAGCGCCTGTCCCACCTGGGCCAGTGCCTTCAGGGTCCAGATCTCGCCGTGGGCCGCGTCGCTGCCATCACCCATGGTGCCGATGGCCCCTTCGCGCAGGCTGCGCTCCGGCGCCACCACCACCAGCTCCGGGTCCAGCACCATCTGGTGGCCGATGCCCGAACACTCGGGACATGCGCCAAAGGGGCTGTTGAAAGAGAAGAGGCGCGGCGCCAACTCCTCCACCGACACGCCGTGCTCAGGGCAGGCGAAGTGCTGGCTGTGAAGACGCTCCTCGGTGCCATCCCCACGCTCCACCAGCACGCGCACCAGGCCGCCACCCAGGCCCAGCGCCGTTTCCACGGACTCGAAGAGGCGGCCACGCACGCCGTCCTTCACCTGCAGGCGGTCCACCACCACATCGATGTCGTGCTTGAAGGTCTTGGCCAGGCCCTGCTCCACCTCTTCGATGGGCAGCACCTTGCCGTCCACGCGCACGCGCACATAGCCGTTCTTGCGCACCTGCTGGAAGAGGTCGCGGAACTCGCCCTTGCGCCCGCGCACCAGTGGCGCCAGCACCTGGATGCGGCAGCCCGCCGCCTCCTCTTGCACCTGGTTGACGATCTCCTCCGGGCTCTGGCGGTGGATGGCCTCGCCGCACTGGGTGCAGTGGGGCACGCCGATGTTGCCGTAGAGCAGACGCAGGTAGTCGTAGATCTCCGTCACGGTTCCCACGGTGGAGCGCGGATTGCGGTGCGTGCTCTTCTGCTCGATGCTGATGGCCGGCGAGAGACCCTCGATGCTGTCCACATCGGGCTTCTCCATCAAGCCCAGGAACTGGCGGGCATAGGCCGAAAGGCTCTCCACATAACGGCGCTGCCCCTCGGCGTAGAGGGTGTCGAAAGCCAGGCTGGACTTGCCACTGCCCGAGAGTCCGGTGATCACCACCAGCCGCTCCCGGGGGATGGTCACATCGATGTTCTTGAGGTTGTGTTCCCGTGCCCCTCGCACGCGGATGAAATCCATCGTTCCCCCAATCCTTCTCGTTTTGCTTCGTCCTCGTTCTCGACCTCCGCGCCTGGGACCTCCAGGATCGAGAACGAGGAGGAGTACGAGCCTGATCCCCGGCCAGGCGCCCTTCAACGCTCCAGGCGAAGCAGCCACTCGTCCAAGAGCAACCACTGCTCAGGCGGCAATCGCAGCACCTCGCCCTGGGCCGGGGGCGGCAGGGCCGGGCCACTGCGGCCCATGAGTTCCGCCACGCGTCGCCGATGCGCGCGGGCGCCCTCCACGCAAGGACCCCCCAGCTGCTTCACCCGCTCAAGCAGCGCCTGCACCCGCTCTTGGCCGAAGCGCTGCCGCAGGCGCTGAACATCCACTCCGCCCAGCCAACGCAGGCCCACATAGAGGGCCTCCAGCCAGGCCTCGTCCTCCCCCAGATCCTCGGCCGGCCAATGGGGGCGGACGCCCTCCTCCACCGCCAGGAGGAAGCCGCGCCAGTCGGCGGGAAAGCGGTGGCGCCGGCGTCGCCCGCCCTCCGTCCACGCACTCACCGCCGATGGACCCACGGCCAACACATCGCCCTCCCACCAGTAGGAGACATTGTGTCGCGCGCCCTGGCCCGGTCGGGCGAAGTTGGAGACTTCGTAGTGCACATATCCCGCCTGGCGCAAGGTCCGCGAGAGGTGCAGGAAGTGCCGGGCGGCCTGATCGGCGTCCTGCGGCGCGCACTCCCCGGCGCGGCGGCGGGCCTCCAGGCGGGTGCCCGGCTCCCAGCCAAGGCCATAGGCGGAAATGTGGTCCGGAGCCAGGTCCAGCAGGGCCTGCACATCCCTCATGAGGGAGAGGCGGCTCTGTCCGGGGAGTTGATAGATGAGGTCGAGGCCCACGGCGGGAATGCCGGACTGACGCAAGGCGTGCACCACGCGGGAGGCCTGGCCCGGGCTGTGGGCGCGGTCCAGGAAGCGCAGGTGCCGTGTCTGGAAGCTCTGCACACCCACGCTGGCGCGCGTCACGCCCAGGGCGGCCAAGGCGTCCAGCCAGCGCCGACGCACACTCTCCGGGTTCATTTCCACGGTGATCTCCGCGCCGGGAAGCAGGCGATCCCCCACCGGCCCCTTGAGCAGGCGGCGGAAAAAGGATTGCGGCAGCAGGCTGGGGGTGCCTCCACCTACATAAAGAGTGTGGATGCCCCGCCCCGCCCAGGGCCCTTCCCGCAACAGGCTCTCCGTGGCGCTGAGCAGGGCGCGCCCCACCCGGCCAACATCCCCGGCATCATCCGGGGGAAGGCTGTAGAAGTCGCAATAGCCGCACTTCACAGCGCAGAAGGGAGTGTGCAGATACAACCCGAATTCCATTTTCCCCCGCGCCTTCATGCTCGCACGCCTTCTCGAGCCCTTCTTTTGCCCACGAAGCCCGCGCCAAAACCCTGGCCCGCAACCACCTCATCGAGTATCGAAACCAAGGAAACGGGGGCGGGCTCGTGTCGAGAGCCCCTGATGGAGCTACTGGACTCGTCCCCCATAACCCAGCGCGCCCACCACGGTGATGGCCTGGGGTTCGCAGGCGGGCAGGCACAGGCCGCAGCCCGTGCAGCGATCGGCCACGATGCGCACCCGGGCCCGCCCCAGTGGCGTGGAGGCCTCCGGGCCGTCGGGCCGCATGCAATCGGTGGCCGGGCAGAGAGGCAGACAATCGCCGCAGCCCGTGCAGCGCTCATTCACCGTGAACCAGGGCCGGTGGGGAATGCGGTCGCGCATGGCGCCGGAGGGACAGAGGCTGAGAAGGGGCAACAGATTGGCGCTGCGCGTGTAGTCCACCACTTGCCGTGCCCCACGGCTGAAGACCTGCCCGGCCGCCACATGGCGCGTGTCCAGGCACCGGGCGCTGTTGTGGCAGGAGGAGTGGCACAGGGCGGCGCGCTCGCCGGCGGGCTGGGCACTGCCGCAGGCCAGGTGGATCTGGGCCTCTGCGGGAATGAGCGAGAGAACCTGCCGGGGACAGGCCAACACGCAGTCTCCACACCCCGTGCAGCGGGAGGCCTCCACCACCGGCAGCCCCCGCTCCATGCGAATGGCGCCCTCAGGGCACAGGCGCGCGCAATCCCCCTCGCCCAGGCAGGCCCAGGCGCAGGCGCGCTCCCCGCCGTGCACCAGCTGCAGATCCTGACAGGATCCCCGTCGCGTGGACTGGAAGCGCAGTTGGCTGCCATCCGCCGTGGCGCGGCAGGCCACCACCGCCACCTGGGCCGGGCCGTAGCCATCCACCACCTCGTCCAGGGCGGCCCATGCGGTGCGGCTGCGCAAGCGCAAGGCGGGCCAGCGCAGGGTTGGGCCCAGGCGATGGGGTGCTTGCGACCCGGTGCCCAAGGGCGCGTGCCGGGGGAATGCGTAGAGCAGACCCACTCCCGCCACGGCGGCCAACATCAACCATAGCGCCATCACGGCAGCCTCCCGTCCAGAAGGGCTTCGGCCCCCCGCGCCAGAAGCAGCAACAGGGACAGAAGCAGCAAGCGAAAGGGCAGACCTTCCAGGGACGCGGGCTGGCGGTTGAGACGGCACTTCTCGCCTGCGCCGATGAGCAGGGCCAACAGCAACCAGGCAGCCAGTCCGATGAGCAGGGGCATGGCGGTGGAGGGCAGCCCCTGGGGCGGTGCCAGAGGCCAGAGTTCCCGGCGCACCCAGAAGAGCGGCAGGGGCACGGCGGCCAGCCAGGCGTCCAGTCCGGCGCGAGGCGCGGGAGTCCAGCGGCGGTAGAGCAACAGGAGCAGCAGGGGGCCCATCAACCACGCGCAATGCCAGACCCAGGCCATTCCCAATGCCGACGGCGGGGCATCCATGCCGGGCAGGGCCAGCATGAGGGCCAGGGCAGCGCTTCCCAGCAGCCCCATCAAGGGCAGGAGCCAGCCCTGCCAGCGCAGGGTGGGATAGCGCGTGTCCTCCGCCAGGAGCGGCAGGGCACCCAGGCCCAGAACCAGCAAGAGCAGGGGATGGGCATCAAAGGCCGACACGCTCCCCTCCTTTCTCCAGACGGGGCCGCAGGCTCCGCCAAAGCACCAGCAGCAGGGCCGCCAGCACCAGCCGCGCCCAGCCGCCTCCCGTCAGGCGCTGCACATCGCGGCCCAGCAGGGCCAGGGCCTGTTCGACCCAGCCCAGCAAAGCCAGCACGGCCAAGGGCAGAGGCAGCCAGCAGGCCGCCTGCACGCCCAAACGGCGGCGTTCCCTGGGCAAGCCTCCTTCCCGGCCGTGCAGCACCAGAAATGCCCCCAGATGAGTCCACACGGTGAGCACCAGGGCCGTGACAGGCACATCCTGCAATTGGCCCAGCAGCACCAGCGCGTGACGCAGAGCCATCAGTTCAAGGGGAAGCAGCGCCAGAAGCAGCACCAGGGGCCAGGGCACCTGTCGTTCGTTGAACGCGAAGGGACGCAGGTGCGCCAGCGCCAGGGCGTGCAAGGGCAGCAGCACAAGCACCAGGGCCCAGGGCACCAGATCCTGTCGCAGCAACAGTGCCGGCCCCAGGAGAGCCACGGTGATGGCCAGGTCCAGCGCTCTCATGCGGCCCCCCGCGGGACCAGCAGACGATCAAGCCAGGGCACCACCAGCCCCGCCACCAACGCCAGGTACCAGAAGGCGCCGCTGGATTGGCTCCAGGCCAGCAGGGCCACCAGTCCCAGGGCCACCAGCAGGCCATAGGCGAACTTGGCCAACTGCCCCAGGGGCGTGGTCACCGGATCACTGGCGAAGACGGAGATGAGGAGAAGCAGGCCCGTGCCTTTCAAGGTGAGAGCCGTGCCCAGCCACGCCCCGGCGGGACCGCCCGCAGCCAACAGCAGGGCGGGAGGCAGCACCAGCAGGATGCTGACGGGAATGCGCCAGTCCACCAGACGGGCGGTGAAGAGCCAACACAGCCCGGGCAGGAGGGCCAGGAGCGAGACTTCGCCCATCAGGCCGGGCAGTTTGGGCCACAGGAGCTGGGAAGGCCCGGCGCCGGCCAGCACATCCTGGGCGTGGCGCATGAGATCCAGACGCTCCCCCACGGGCCAGCCAGGGGGAAGAGTTGGCAACTCCCCTGCCAGCAGACGCTGCAGGATCTGGAAGGTGCCGTGAAAGAAGGGCAGGGGGTCCACCGTTGGCGCGCCGTGCCACCAGGTGGTGCCCTGCCATCCCCAGGGGCTGAGCCAGCCGGCGTCCAGTGCCGCAGGCGCCATCAGGCTCAAGGCCAGACGCCCGGTAAGGGCGGGGTTGAGCAGGTTGGATCCCAGGCCGCCCAGCAGCTGACGCCCCAACAGCAGGCCCAGCAGGGCACCGCCAAAGGCCCAGCCCGGCTCCAGACCCGGCGGAAGAGTCAATGCCAGGAGGAGGCCGCTGAGCACGGCGCTTCCATCGGAAGGGTTGGTGCGCCGCCTCCACACGAGGCCGCCCAGCGCTTCCCCCGCCACTGCCCCCAGCACGCTGGCAAGGAGCACGAGCAGGGCCGGTCCCCCGTAAGTGGCCACGGCCATGGCCGCCACGGGGGCCAGGGCCATCACCACCCGCCACATGATGGAGCCCGTGCGGGAACGATGGCGCACCAGGGGACGAGGGCCAAGTCGCAAATCAGGCGCCATGGCGTCCCTCCCACACCTGATGCAGGCCTTTGCGCAGGCTGTGCCCCAGCTCGAGCCTGCTGGGACAGGTCCAGCTGCACAGGCCGCAATCCACGCAGTCTTCCAGCCCCAGGCGGCATGCGTCCGTCACCCGGCCCTCCTCCACCAGCCGGGCGAGGCGCACCGGGGTGAGGTGCACGGGACAAATGTCCAGGCATTGGCCGCAACTGATGCAAGGGCCCTCCGCCGCGTGTGGCAAGGAGCTGCGCGGGATGAGGCTGATGAGGCGCAGGCCGGGCAGCAGCGGCTGGGCGGGGTCCAGCAGGGGCGTGCCCTCCAGGGGCGATCCGTCCAGCACCAGCTCGTCTTCCTGGGAGGGGTCCCGGCCCAGGGCAGACAGCAATTCGCCCAGGGGAGTGCCCGGCCACAGCTCCACCAGGCGCGGGGGGCCGTCGGCCTCGGGCAAATGCCGCGTGCCGCGCCAGGCCTGTATCTGCAGGGGAAAGGGCCCCGGGGCGCCGCAACGCAGTTCCTCCTCCACCAGCAGCAGGCGGGTGAGGCTGCAAACCAGATAGCCCTGGGTGGCCAAGGTTCGACGAGCGGAGGCGTAGGGCAGTCCAGCGGCGCACAGCGCCAGACGGGCGTGGGTCCAGGCGTGGCCGCCACCCACGGCCTGCAGGCGTGCGGGCAGGAGACTCTCCAGGCGGGCCGCCAGACGCGAGGCGGACTCGCGGTCAACGGGCGCGTGCAGAATGAGGGCTTCCCCAAAACTGCGCAGGCGGCACAGGGCTGCCACAGCAGAGGACAGGCGGGCGCCCTCGTGCTCCAGCAAGGCGCTGTCCAGCGCGGGGGCCGGGGATTGGGCCAACACCACCAGGCGCGCCCCCTTGGGCAGAAGCTCCAGCTCGAGATCGAGTGCCAGACCTTCCTCGCCCTCCAGACCCTGCACATTCACGCGCTCGCGCAGGGCGGGGCCTTCCAATTGGCGCCAGGCCTCGGCGGCGGGGGCTTCGGGAAAGGAAAGCTCGCGCAACTCCACGCATGGCAGCGGCAAGGGACCCACCAAGCGGCCGGCGCCACCTGGCAGGGTCACCGGGGTCACCGGCAGGGCGCTCACCCTGCCGTGCACGGGCGAGGGCAATGGCCGCGCCCCGGTGCCCAGCGGCGTGGACAGGAACTGGCCCGGCTCCACCCGTTGACCCACCTGCACGGCGGATTGGGATTGGGACAGGCGGCCAAGCCGCAAGGGCAGCAGCAAGCGCGTGGCGCGCACCTGCAGCGGCGTCCCCTCCATGGGGGGCAGCTTGACAGGCACAAGGCCGGGCCGTGGGCGTCGTTTCCACATGAGGCTTAGCCGAAGACCTTCAGTTCCTGCACGAACTCCTTCACATCCTGAAAGCGGCGATACACCGAGGCGAAGCGGATGTAGCCCACTTCGTCGAAGCTGCGCAGCTCCTCCAGCACCAGTTCGCCCAGTTCGCTGGAGAGGATTTCGCCGGAGGCGGAACCACTGGCCAGGATGGCCCGCTCGATGCGTGCCAGCAGCTCGCGGATCTCCTCTTCGCCGTGGGGACGCTTGATGAGGGCTCGTTCCAGGCCCCGGCCCAGTTTGGCGCGGGAAAAGACCTCGCGGCTGCCATCGCTCTTCACCACCGTGAGCTGGGTGCTCTCGATGTATTCGTAAGTGGTGAAGCGCGCCGCGCAGGCCGTGCACTCCCGGCGCCGACGGATGGCGCTGCCGTCCCGGGCGGGGCGGCTGTCCATCACCCGGTCTTCCTCATGACCGCAGGACGGGCACTTCATGCCTCGGGGTAGAGGGGATGGGCGGCGGCCAGTTCCCGCGCCTCGGCCCGCACCTGGGCCAGCAACTGGGAATCCTTGGCGCCACGGATGGCCCGGTCGATGAAGGCGGCGATGGCGCGCATGGCGTCCTCGCCCATGCCCCGGCTGGTGAGAGCCGGCGTGCCAATGCGAATGCCGCTTGTGATGAGCGGGCTGCGGGAATCGAAGGGCACCATGTTCTTGTTCACGGTGATGCCCGCCTCCTCCAGCGCCTTCTCCGCCGCCTTGCCGCTGATGTCCAGCGCCGTGAGATCCACCAGCACGAGGTGGTTGTCCGTGCCGCCACTCACCAGCTGATGGCCCCTGCCCACCAGCTCCTCGCCCAGCACGCGGGCGTTGGCCTTCACCTGGCGGATGTAGGCGCCAAAGGAGGGCTGCAGGCATTCCCCCAGCGCCACGGCCTTTGCGGCGATGACATGCATGAGGGGCCCGCCCTGCACGCCCGGCATCACCACGCCGTCCACGATCTCGCTCTGCTGCTTCACACGGCCGCTCTTGGCGGCCACCTCGCCGTGCACATTGTCGTAGTCGCGCCCCATGAGGATGAGGCCGCCCCGGGGACCGCGCAGGGTCTTGTGCGTGGTGGAGGCCACCACATGGGCGTGGGGAAGCGGGCTCTCGTGCTCGCCCACCGCCACCAAGCCCGCGATGTGGGCCATGTCCACGAAGAAGATGGCGCCCACCTCGTCGGCGATGGCGCGGAAACGGGCGAAGTCGATGCTGCGCGGGTAGGCGCTGGCGCCGGCCACGATCATGCGCGGGCGCTCGGCCCGGGCCACCTGGGCCACTTGATCGTAGTCGATGCGCCCCGTGTCGCGGCCCACCCCATAGCTCACGAAGCGGTAGAGCCTGCCGCTGAAGTTCACCGGGCTGCCGTGGGTGAGGTGTCCGCCGTGGGAGAGGTCCATGCCCAGCACCGTGTCGCCAGGCTTGATGAAACTCATGTAGACGGCCATGTTGGCCTGGCTGCCGCTGTGGGGCTGCACATTGGCGTATTCGCACTGGAAGAGGCGGCGGGCCCGCTCCCGGGCCAGGTCCTCCACATCGTCCACCACCTCGCAGCCACCGTAGTAGCGCTTGCCGGGATAGCCCTCAGCGTATTTGTTGGTCATCACCCCGCCCTGGGCCTCCATCACCGCCCGGGAGGTGAAGTTCTCGCTGGCGATCATCTCCAGCGTGTCGCGCTGGCGGGCCAGCTCGCGCAGCTGCAGGGCGTGGACTTCCGGGTCCTGCTTCTTGAGCGTGTCCATCTATCTGCTCCTTAGCATCCGGTCATTTGGTGCAAGAGATCAATGCGACGCTGGTGGCGCCCGCCTTCGAAGCTGGCGTCCAGCCAGGCCTCCACAATGGCCAGGTTGTGTTCCGTGGAGCGCAGGCGTGCGGCCAGCACAAGGCAGCGGGCGTCGTTGTGCTGGCGGCAGAGGGCACCCTGCTCCACTTCCAGACAGAGGGCCGCACGCACGCCGGCCACCTTGTTGGCGCTGATGCTTGCTCCCACGCCGCTGCCACAGGCCACCACGGCCAGGTCCAGCTCCCCGGCCGCCAGGGCGCGGGCGCAGGGCACCACGAAGGCCGGGTAGTCGCAGGCTTCGTCCGTGTGGGGCCCAAAGTCCCGCACCTGAAAGCCTCGCTGCTTGAAGAAAGCGCACAGACTGGCCTTCAGGGCGTGGGCGGCGTGGTCGGAGGCCAGGCCGATCAGGGGAGCAGCCATTGATAGCAGGCCTTTCGCGCTTGTTCGTAATGGTTGAAGAAGCGGTCCTCGGCGCTTGGCAGCCAGCCCGCCACCTGTTCCCGGCGTCGGCGCGCCCCGCCCAGCAGGGAGTCCTCCCGCACCCGGGCGCACAAGCGCTCCACTTCCAGACAAATCAACTTGTCGTCAAAGTCCGGTTCCAGGGCCCGGCACTCCCGCAGGCCCACCAAATGCAGGTCCGCCATGAGCAGCAGGGCCTGTCCGCTGACGGAGTCCAGGGCCACGGCCTGTCGCGCCCAGGGCATGGCCTGGCGCGCCTGGCCAGCGGCAAGAAAAAAGATTCCCGCACGCAAGGGCAGATCCCGGCGCCCGGGCTGTGCCGTGGCCAACCGGGACAGGGCCTGGGCGGCCAGGGCGGGACGCCCCTCCTCCGCCAAGGCCAGGGCACGCAATTCCAGCGTGGCAGGATTGTCCTCCGGCAACAGAGCCAGCGCCTCCGCCACTTGGGTCTCGCCGCCTTCAGCCAGCAGACACGCCGCCAGGGCCACGGGACCCACACGGGCTGGAACAGACTCAAGGCGCCGCAAGTCCTGGCCCAGGTCCGCCAGCACTTCCGGCTGGGCCGTCAACTCGGCCAGCACGGGTGCCCAGGGCTGCCTCCCCTTCTCTACCAGCGCCAGATGGCTGGCGGCGCAGAGCCAATCCCGCCAGGCTGTCACCGTGGGGGAACGACGGGCTTCCGCCAACAGCTTGGGCAAGGCCGCCTTCAGGGCCAATCCCTGATCCAGGTCCGGCACGGTTGTCTGGGCGGGTGCAGGCGCGGGGACCTTCCCTGGGTCAAGGGGAAGCTGAGGCGCGCGCCTCCCGGCGCAGCCCAGCGCCAGGGCCACCAGCAGCAGGGAAGCCGTGTTCCGCCAGCCTGCCCAGTCCACGCTCATTCTGCCCTTCCCATGCCGCGCCAGGGGCGGCCCGTCATCAATAGCGCGGCCGTACGAACCACAAATCCCGCGCACCCAGGCCCATGCGCACCTTTACATACTGGTCATCCAGCTGGCCGTCGCCGCTGCGACCGCCTTCCACCGCCACATCCAGCCAACTGCCGAAGGCCTTGAGGGGAATGCCCGCCCCCACGCTGAAGCCCAGGCTCTCCACCGTGTTCCAGCGCAGGTCGTCACCCTGTCGGCGGGCGTACCACTCCTGCCAGCGCACGCCGCTGCGCCAGGTGACGCGACGGAACCAGGGAGCGCTGAAGGCGCGGCTGGCGGGCAGATCAACGCCCAGGGCCACACCCCGGGGATGCTCCACCAGGCCTTTGTCGTCAGCCTCTGCGCCGCCCATGGGCACCTTGGACCAATCCTCGCTGCGCACATCCAGCAGCCAGGTGGCTGGCCCCCGCGTCCAGGACAGGCCCAGGGCAAGGTTCCCCGGCACCTGGGCGCTGCGGATGGCGGATTCCTGGTCCTGATCGTTGCCACGGTTCTCCCGGTCCACCGTCAGATCGGCGGAAGTGGAGGGCGCCCACACCGCGCCCAGGGCCACATGGGGCAAGGCCTGCCAGTGAAGGCCCACGCGGGGCTGAAGGCCCAGCAGGCTGTGGCGCGTGTCCACCCAACTGTCGTAAGGCGGGGCGCTCTCGGGATAGAAGAGTTTCCACTCCTCCAGCACGCTGCCAAAGACGAGTCCCACATCCAGGCCCACTTTCAGCGTGGGCAGGGGCGTGGGGGCGTTGAGGGAGAAGGCGGCACGGGACAAGCCTCCCTTGCCGCGCAGCGATTCCAGATAGCTGCGGCCCTGGCTGTCCTCGCCGGCGCCCGTCACCAGGTACTCGGCCTGACTGAGGGGCACCAGGCTGAGCCCCGCGTGAAGCTCGCGCCAGCCCAGCGGAAAGGCCAGGGCCCAGGAATCGAAGGCGCCGCTGCTGAAGCGTTGGCTGATGCCATCCTGGCTCACACGGGATGAGCTGCCGCTGAAGCCCATTTGGAAGCGGGTGAGGCGGCCGGCGTGCATGAGGGCGGGATTCACCAAAGAGAGGCGCGTGCTGTCCTCTAGAGCCAGTCCCGCGCCACCGCGACCGGCGTCGGCGGGGGAGGCGGGCCACAGCGGTTCGCCCCAGGCCGCGCGCGTGAGGGGACCGGCGGCACTTGCCACATGGCCACCGCACAACAACCCGATCAAGAGAAAGGAAAGGGCGCGCATCATTCCTGCCCCCAACTGTCCGGAGCGCGACTGATGAGCCAGTTCAGCTTCACGGTGTCCGCCAGGCCAATCTGCCGCAATTGCAGGCTGTTGTAGTCGTCAAGCTTCAGCGCGAAAACCAGGCTGTCGCTGCTTTGCAGGGTGTCGTCGTTCACCCACACCCTCCTCAGGTAGGGTGTGATGTTGAAGCGCAGCTCCTCGTCCCCCTCCGACAACAGGTCCGTGGCGGTGAGGCGGGTGGATTCCACCTCCACCTCGCCAGTCCTGTAGGTGGCGGGGTCGTAGATGTAGAGGTTCACCTTGGCGCCCCCGGCGTTGTAGGATTGGCCCGCCAGGGGAATACGCAGCCAGGCCTCGGTGAGGGTGGAGCCCAGGGGATCGTAGGCCTCGTCCAGACTGTCCGGTGGAAAAGGCGGCAGGCGCAGCAGCTGCTGGGCCGCAAAGCCCGTGCTCAGGGTGCGGCGTGGCGCGGCGGCAGCGTCCTGCACCACCGAGGTCTGCCAGGTGGCGGTGACGAAGCTGGTGTCCGCGTCCGTGGCGCTGCGGGTGTTCACGAAACGCAGGCGGGGCCGTACATCGGAAGTGAAGCCCGCCGCCAGAATGGGCACGAAGCCCTGTTGACCCGGCCGGGCACGCATCACCAGCCAGCGGGCGGTGGTGTCCGCGCTCTGGAACCAGGCCGCAGGCAGTTCGCGGTAAGTGAAGCGACCGCCAGCGGGATCGCCATCGTCGCCAAAGACCATGTCCGCATCGCTCACGCGCACCTGGGCCGTGTCCAGCACCGCCGGCACCAGCTCACCATCCTGAAAGAGGTTTTCCCACGCCAGGTCCTCGTAGCCCAGGCTGTCCCGCATCAGGAAGATGTCCAGATCCAGGTAGCGGGCCGTTTCGCCGGTGCCATTGTCCAGCCAGTTTGGATCCACCTGGGGAAACCAGCCCAGTGCCGAGCTGGTGTCCATTTTGAAACACAGATGGGCGTGCAGGCTGCCCCTGGTCGCGGGATCCGTCCACACATCCGTGCTGTCGTAATCCAGACGCACCAGCAGCACGCTCTCCAGCGCGTGGTCCAGGCTGCGCCCCACCACCTGGCGGCTGGCGGCCACCAGATCCTGGGGACGGTGGTAAGCGCGCATTTCCGTGGAGACGAGAGAGTCCCCGGCAGCTTCCGCCTGCCCTCCGGGCAGGCCACCCAGGGTGGTTTCGGATTCGTCGCAGGCCAGCGTGAGGATGAGAAGGGCCGAGGGCAGGAGGCGGCCACACCAGCGGATGACTTGCAAGGGCGTGTCCTGTGCTTCTAAATGGAGATTGACGCAGGAAATATAGCCAGCCAGCAAGGGGTATCCAAGGCAACACCTTCCCAGCCCACCCCCATCCATGTCCTCGGCCCAGGGCGCAAACGCCTTTGGCTGGAGCTCCCTGCGACGCCGCCGGAGGGAGCCCTTCCCCTTTCCGGCCATGGGCACAGGGCCCTGCCCATTTGTAGAGGATGTCCGGACATCCTGCCCCGCCACCTGGGTCCTGGCCCTATACACACTTCAAAAATGACACACTCCGGAAATGAAGCCACCGCAGGCTGAATTCATCCCGCCCGGCCTACCGTCAAGTGTTCAAGATGCGGCGGGAAATGATCAAGATCCGACAGCAAATCCCAGTGGGGACCAGAAATGGCCCGCCATGCCAAGCAGGGTCAGCACCGCAAAACTGGCACACTGATTGCTTTGGTGAATGTGACGGCGACCGACCCCGTGCCCTGGGTTCGGACCACTCGCCACCTGCTTTCAGAGATGAACACAAACAACTGTTTATCGTGGGGGAACCGTTCATGCGTTTCAAGCTCTTGCTCTGCTCACTTGGGGCGCTTGCCCTGGGCCCGGCAGCCTTCGCCGTCGCTTTCACGGGTGATGCGGCGGCGGATTTCGCCATTCCCGGTGTGAGCCTTGTGTCTGACGGTCTGGACGATGTGGGCCTGCCCTTGAATGCCCCGCTGGGCACCGTGTCCGGCTGGGACATCAGCAGCACCGCCTTCGTGGTGGATCGCGCCGCCGGCCTGCTGCATGTGGGCGTGGATTTCCGCGTCTTCGGTGGCGATGTGGACGGCGACGGCTTCGATGGCATCACCAGCCTGTGGCTGGCGGCCAACGGCGGCATGGATCTGCCCGGCCTGGCAGAATCCGAGACCGCTTGCGTGCTCTTCGACTTCGACCAGAACGGCAGCTACGATCTCATCGCCGGTTATGGGTCCATGGATGCCACCTATCGGGTGAGCACCTTCATGGGCAGCCCCTACCTGCCGGGTTTCGGCTTCGGCCCCGCGCTGCCCAACAACGGCGGCCACGCCTACGGCCCGGACCTGGAATTGACCCTGAGCAATCTGGGTGCCTTTGAAAACCTTGACCCCGCCGCGGACCTGTGCTTCAATTTCATGGTCTTCGGTGGCAGCTTCCAGGATGACGGCATCGGCGAAGACTTCCACGCGGGCACCGTGTGTCTGCCTCCCGACGAACTGGTGTCTGCCGAGAGCCCCAGCAGCTTGGATCTCATCAATGCCTTCCCCAACCCCTTCAATCCCAGCACCCAGCTGGATGTGCAGATGGCCGCCACGGGCGAAGCCCGTCTGGAAGTCTTCAACCTGCAGGGGCAGTTGGTGCAGAGCCTGATGAGCGGGATGCTGGAGGCGGGAAGCCACAGCTTCACCTTTGACGGTGCGAACCTGGCCTCGGGTGTCTATGTGGCCCGCCTGGCCACCGCCCAGGGGCAGTCGGTCACGCGTCTGCTGCTGACCAAGTAATCCATGCGGCGTGACGGAGCCCTTTGGGGAGGGCTCCGTCACTGCCTGCGATCGCATGACCGCGTGCCCTGCGGCGGCGCGTGGAGAATCTCACGCCAGCATAAGTGCATTTTTAGGTGCCATGAGCGGGGTCTGAGGCTTGGACATGGGGAGTGTCCAATCTGACGGATCCTGCACAACAGGGCTCCGCTATTCGATTTTCCCAGGCGCATGCCCTCGGGGAAGCTGTTTACAGTTTGGCATCCAAGCGATGTTGTTGATAATCCATGTGATGACGAATATGTGTCCAAGATCCATCCGCCTGTCCTATTCAGCAACACTGGGGAATTCCCCTCATCGGGCCGGAAAATTTGCTTGATCTCTGCCCGATTCTACACAACGAGAACACAACTCCCGCCAAGCTGCAAAATCTAATCGTTGAGCATCATGCACTTTACTTTTGGCACAAAGCTTGCGTAACTTGTCGGCGGTGGTAAGAATTGGCAACCAAACGAAGTGCGCCAGGCGGAGTGGTGTCTGCCGAACGCATCTAACCATTGAGAAGGGGAACTTGTATGAGCAAGAAACTGCTGAGCTGTCTGCTCGCCGCCCTGGCGATCGGTCCCGCCGCGTTTGCCATCACCTACACGGGCGATGTGGCGTCGGACTTCGTCTCCGCTGAGGTGGTCACGGTGGCCGACGGCGCCAACGATGTGGGTCTGCCCTATAACGCTCCTGTGGGAACGGTTTCGGGCTGGGACCTGGACTACACGGCCTTTGAGCTGGACCGCGCCACGGGCGAGCTGCATGTGGGTCTGGACTTCTTCGGCTTCGCCGGCGACGCCGATGGCGACGGCCTGGACAGCGTGACCAGCCTGTGGCTGGCGGGCAACGGCGGCTTCGACCTGCCGAGCCTGGCCCTGACCGAGTCCATCTGCATCGCCTTCGACTTCGACCAGAACGGCACCTATGATGTGATCGCCGGCGTGGGCGGCATGGACGGCACCTATCGCGTGAGCACCTTCGTGGGCTCCCCGATCCTGCCGGCCTTCGGCTTCGGCCCGCTGAGCGCCAATGACGGTGGCCACTTCTACGGTCCGGACTTCGAGCTCTCCCTGAACAGCCTGGGCGACTTCGAGAACCTGGATCCCACCGTGGAGCTGTGCTTCAGCTACCTCATCTTCGCCGGCTCCTACCAGGACGACGGTATTGGTGAGGACCTGCAGGTTGGCACCGTGTGCTTCACGCCCGATGAGTTGGTGGGCGCCGAGGCCCCCAACAGCATGAACCTGATCAGCGCCTTCCCGAACCCCTTCAACCCGACCACGACCCTGGCCGTGGATCTGGCCCAGACGGGCAATGTGGAGCTGAGCGTGTTCAATGTTCAGGGCCAGCTGGTGCAGACCCTGGTGAACGGCATGCTGGAGTCCGGCCGTCACGAGCTGAGCTTCGACGCCTCCGCCCTGCCCTCCGGCCTGTACCTGGCCAAGTTGGCCACCAGCCAGGGCACGACGGTCACCCGTCTGACGCTGACCAAGTAAGCGTCACCTGATCTGCCTTTCGCGAAAGGGCCGCCTTCGGGCGGCCCTTTCCATTTCCAGCTTCAAATTGCACCAGATTTTGTTCAATTTTCGTCGGCCTGTGCTCGAATTCTGAGCAGCCTCCCTCCGGTTGGCCCCTTCATTTAGCTTTGAATCTCCCGCCGGCACCCCAATCTGACGATTGGCACGCCCTTTGCGA
>Ga0172367_10001747_pt1 | contig 30948 bp, 48 predicted proteins | sample Lak10m_FD_114542 | JGI IMG/M metagenome (GOLD analysis project Ga0172367, IMG submission 114542) | Freshwater microbial communities from Kabuno Bay, South-Kivu, Congo - kab_022012_10m | ecosystem: Environmental > Aquatic > Freshwater > Lake | place: Democratic Republic of the Congo: South-Kivu...
AACAATTGGCTCTCCATCAAAACTTGCAACAGCAATCTCATCTTTTTTACTTAATTCTCCGTCATAAAGTATTGCTTCTATATAATTTGTAGACTTTTCCTTCTTAACTTCTAACATAACTCCCTTGGGCTCTTTTCCAAGTTTTAATTTCTCTCCTAAAAATCTCTGACTTAATCCACAGAGCATCATAATTAATTCAGGAATTCCTTCATGAGTATTAGCAGAGGTAGGAATTAGAGCAATCTTTTTAGTAAAATCGGTTATATTATAATACAAATCTGAATCAAATCCATAGGAATTTAAGGCCCCAATTAGAGTCATATATTTTTCTTCAAATAATTCTTTTACTCTGGGAGATTGAGACTCGATATTGTTTCTTAAATCATCATTAGTTTGTTGCCAACCCCCAATTTTATCAATTTTATTCATCGCAATCATGAAAGGGGTTTTGTTTAGCTTTAAAATTTGAATTACCTCTGCTGTTTGAGGTTTAATCCCCTCGTTAATATCAATAACAAGAACAGCAAGGTCTGCCAGAGAACCTCCTCTCTTACGTAAATTAGTAAATGCTGCATGTCCAGGAGTATCAATAAGTAAAAATCCTGGAATCTCTAATTTAATTCCATTTTTATCAATTAAAGGACAAGCTGCCTTAAGTTGGTTCATTGGATAAAGAGTAAAAGAAATCTTTTGAGTAATTCCCCCTGCTTCTCCCTCGGTAACACAGGTACTTCTAAGACAATCAAGGATAGATGTTTTTCCATGATCTACATGCCCACAAACAGTAACTATTGGCTGTCTAATTTCCATATAAAACAGAGAATTATATTGTTTTTAAGATTATTCTTCAGGATTTTCTAAATATCTTTTAATATTTCTAGATAAGTTAAGTTCATAATCACCCAAAGACAAGAGTACATCAATATCTTCCTGAGAATCAGGGGACCAAGCAGAAACCATAATTATTTTGGTTCTAGGATTTTTTTTCTTTGAAATTTTAGCAATTAACTCTCCTCCATGATGCCCCACCCCTTCAGCGTACATATGAGAATCTAAAATAGCTAAATCATATTCTAAACCTTTATTTATCTTATCAATTGCTCTATCTGCATCATCAAATTTAATTAATTCATATTTATCTTTAAAATGATAATGAATATCTTGTTCTAAATAAGAAATTCTTTCTTCTTCATCATTTACAATCAAAATCTTCTTTTTCTCATATTCTTCAGTCATATTTTTTCAATTATCTAAGTCTTTTTAAACCCTATCATTATCTAATCTTCATGGAGCTAAAATTTCCCTATCCTGATAAAATAAACATTCTTTTAGAAAAGCAAGGAAGCACAAATAATTATAATTTCTATGAAGCAAATTTTGAACCATCTACAAAAGATATTGCAATAATCAGTTCAAGAGCAGATGAAATAATTCTTCTCGATAGAATTTACAAAAGAATAAGAAACATTTGCTTTCAAAGTGGAGAAAAAACTCTTTTAAGATTAATCTATGAAGCAGAAAAAGATTCATCTCAATCTAAAAACCTTTAAAAAGATATTTTAATTATATTATTTAGAGGTGTAAGATGAATAAAGTTTTAAAATATTTAATTTTATCCGATATTGTTCTTTTTACTGGCTTTGGATTTATTGCTCCAATTATTTCAATATTTATTAGTGATAATATCCGTGGAGGAAATATCTTCACTGCAGGTGTTGCAAGTACAATCTTTTTAATTACTCATGCTTTACTTCAAATTGCTTTCTCTTATTGGTTTAAACCTAAAGACAGATTATGGATGTTGATTTTGGGAACTGCTTTCATTGCAATAGTCCCATTCGGATATTTGGCTTCAACAAACATCTGGCACATCTTCCTATTAGAATTTTTATACGGAGTTGGAGCAGGCTTTGCTTATCCTTCTTGGTCAAGTTTATTTACTGCTAATCTTGAGAAAGGAAAAAGGGGATTCCAATATGCAATATATTCCTCGGGTGTTGGAATAGGTTCAGCAATAACTGGAACAATTGGAGCCTGGATTGCAGAAAATGTAGGATTCCAGTGGGTATTTATCTTCACAGGAATCTTTGCAGTAGCAGGATTAATCTTGCTTTTATTCTTAAGTAGAAAAGAAGCTCTGAGAAAAATTTAAATAAATTTATAACTTCCTCTGTCTTCTAAAAGCAATGAATAAATTAAAAGAAATTCAAAAAACCTATGACCTTGAATTGGAAAGGGTTTTAGATTCTATAAAACAGAACAAATGTAGGAGGGTTCTAATTCAGTTTGCAGATGGTTTAAAACCCTATGCAACAGAAATTGCAGATTATATTGAAGAGAAAACAGGAATAGAAGTCTTAATCTGGCTTGGAAGCTGTTATGGGGCTTGCGATATTCCTGTGGGTTTAGAAGGATTAAACATTGATTTAATAATTCAATTTGGACATAATTCAATGATGCCCACTTACTAAGATGTTAGACAGATTAACAAATTTTTTATTAAACACTCTGAATCTTAAGCCAGAGGTAGACCAAACAACTCTTAAATTCTTAGATTATTCCTCTCCGAATAATGTTTATTCTGACGTTGGAGTTTATAATTTTAAAAACTCTAATCAAAGGCAAGCGATTGAATATAAAATAAAAGAAGAGGTTGGGTTAAAGATGAATAAACCAATAGATGAAACCTTAATACGAAGTTCAATGAAGTTTAATTTTAAATATGAAGGTAAAAAACAAGGCGAACTAAAGTTTTATTTTATTTCTCGAGTAATTCCCCTTGAAAATAAGCTTCAGGTTGCAAGAGCTATTTTTCCAGAATGCGTTTTAAACTAGCTTGACCAAAAGGTTTTTAAGGAATTGATGTTACTATAAAGTAATGATTATAATACCATTCAAAGATGAAGAGAATGCAAGAATAAGAGAGTTGAAAAAATTCGATATTCCTAGTCTAGAAAGTATGGCTCAAGACTCAGAAATTCAAAGAAATTTTTTCAAACTTGAATCAAGTGAGGACTATTTTCAATCAGCTGTTAATTGGAATAATGAAAGGCCAAGGGATTATTGGGGTTTTGTAATTGAAGCAAATAAAACTCCTGCGGGTTATATCCATTTAATAGAAAATGAATTGAAAAATAACGCTCAAGTAGATTTTTTTATTGATAAAAAATATAGAAATAAACATCTAGCTTCTTCAGCACTCAAAATTATCTCTAATTTTGCCTTTCAGGGTTTGCATTTAGATTCTATTGAAGCAAAAGTAAGCCCCTCTAATGAAGCTTCTAAAAAAGTTTTACAAGCAAATGGATTTGAATTCTATGATGAATCGGACTATAATTTAGAAAAAGATGGAGCAGAAGGAAAATATGAAATCTACACTGTTTTTAGAAACTAAATCCATCCAAACAAAATAGCCAACCCAACTAAAAGTAATAAAATTCCAGCTATCAAATGCAATTTCTTAATATTGTGTTCTTTCCAACCAGCTACTTCTTCAACTTTAGCAAACCCAAGATAAATTATGAAAACTATAATTAACATCGGCAGAACAAATACCAGATTATAATACAGCAACCAAGGAATTGTTGCCAAAAATCCTAATTCTGCTAGTAATCCAGAAGCTACAATATAAGGCCCAATTGTGCAAGGCAATAAAAATAATGTAACTAAAAATCCTATAATGAAAGCCCCCCAAGTCGAAGTTGCTTTTTCTGTTAATCTTTTTACTTTTGGCCTCATAAATAAAGGCATTTCTGTTGCAAGGCTCCCCTTCTTATAAAAAAAGAAATCTTTAATATTAAGAGCTCCAAGTAACATTGCTAAAACTGCTAATCCCTTGTAAACATAAACAGAACTATTTCTCAAAAATTCTCCAAACATTCTAAAAAATTGAGTTATAATTAATCCATAAAATAAATATCCAATAAAGACTGCCCCAACAAAAGCTAATCCCCCAAACAAAACCTTCTTTCTCTTATCTGGATTTTGGGTTAGAATAGCAACAAGAATCATCACTAAAACGGCAATTGCACATGGATTTACCGAATCAGCTAATGCAAGAAGAGTTATTTTTCCTAAGCTTAACATTTTGTGAGTTCTCTTAATTTATCAATTTCCAGAACTCCCTCATAATTTTGTCTATTAATAATCCAGGTAGGAGTTTTTATAATTTCTTTATTCTCGCACTTTTCATACTCATAAAAACAATCAACTATTGTAAGGTATTGCACATTATCTCCAAACAATTCTTCTTGAGCCTGACAATGCGAACATCCTAATTGAACATAAAGGGTTGCCCTCTCCCCAATACATCTTGCAATTTCTTCAGAGGTGTCATGATTCTGTCTCGAGAGAGCAAAAAAAGCAATAACTACAATTAGAATAACAATAAGAATTGTAATCCAAGTAGAAATCCACTTCTCTTTATCTACCTTTTCCATTGATTAATCTAAGCTAAAAGTGTTTTTAAAGGTTATTAGAAAATCAAATTCAATTAATTATTTAAAGAGGGAGAACTATTAATCTAAATGCCTACCTTAAAAAGAATAACTGACGGGGCGGGAGACCAAGGAGCGAGGTCAGAAGCATTAAAAATTAATAAAGAAGGGAAACTTGAGATAATTAGCAATAGACCCACCCTCGGATGTGCAATGCTTGTAGGAAGTGTAACTGCAAGAAGTTATCGACATCAAGATTATTGGTTAACAACTTATATAACAGAAATAATTGAAGAAAAAGAAGATTATGTAAAATTTAGAACAGGCAATTCTATTTATGAATGGTGGGCTTAATCAAATTCATATCCTTCTAATCTTAAATACTCTTGAGCTTTTTTATGGTTTAAAGGTCTTTCTTTTCTTAACTTATTATCTTCAGAATAATAATAAATTCCATATTTATCAAAAACTAATCTTCTTCCATTATCTACCTCGATAAATGTTTTGTTCTCTCCCTCTGGACTTAATATAAAATAAGCCCCCTTTATTTTCCTTGCTTCTAAAACTTCATAATCAGAACTATCAATAAATCTTGCAATTAATCCTGGATGCATAAGATTATTTTTCTTCCCCTCATTTAAAATTTCAAAAACCTGAGTAATCTCTTCAAGACTTAATTTACCAATATTTTTGGGCATTTTACCTTTTAGGGGGATAATTAAAAAAAGAATTAACAAATTTATTTTCTGGACTTATTCTTGAAGGTTCCATCCCAATTATTATTTTTGCAAGATTGGTTAAATAATATCCAATATGAGAATAATTATCTTCTTTAAATTCTAACAAATATTTATTAAATTCATCTTTCTTAGAAGTTTCTAATTCCTTTAATCCAAGAGTTTTTAGCAACTTTGACATTCTAAGAACAATTTTTTATTCTTTATAAGAATTATTGTGATTTAGTAATCTTCAATATCTTCATCAGCTTCTTCTTTAGGAGCTGCCTTAGCATCTTCCTTCATATCTGCTTCTGAGATAGAATTAACCATTTCCTTGAATCTCTTAAAATCAGGTCCAAGAATTCTCACTCCAGATTTTGTAAAACCAGTATATCTATCCGAAGTTACAAATTCTCTTATAGTAAATCCAGACCTTCCTCCAAAATCATCAAGTCTAAGAACAATGTCTGTTGTGTCGTTTTTCTTTATTTTACCAATGTCTTTTTCCATATTTTGCTTAGGTTTAAAGGTTTTATAAATCTTAGGGTTACTTTTTGTTCTCTAATTTCTCTCTATATTCTTTTCTCTGTTGCTCAAAGTCCTTTAAATTATTGAAATATTGAGTTGAGACATTTTTAATGAATTCCCAATTTTCTCTTCTGCAAAAATCAATCCTTTCTCCCTCTTCATTAAAGACCCCAAATTCTGAATAAATAAGAACTTCTTTACCATTATTTACAAACATAAAATCTCCTCTGTCTAAAACCCCTTTTTTCCCATTATCTACGAACACTGCAGAATAAGGAGAATTTGGATGAGGCATTCTTCGTACCATTTCAAAATCATCTTTAGTTGCTTGAGGATATTGCACAATACATGAAGTAAGAAGAGGCAATCCAAGAACTAAGCTTTTGATTAATTTGTTCATTTTAACCTATTTTTTAGATAAGTGTTCAAGTATTTAAAATATTCTTTATTTTCTTTATTAGCCATTTTTTCAACAATCAGTTCTGGAGTAGAATGAGCTAATCTTCCAAGAACCGGATTGTGGTCTACAATTAAATCAAAGTTTTCAGTTAATCCTTTTGCTTCAATTCCATCAATTCTTGAATTTTCTGGAAGTATTTTTTGAATTTCATGCCCAAGATGCGTTGCAACAATCAAGAAACAATTTTGTTTGAGATAATAATCTGCTGTTGCGGTAATAATGTTTCCTGCAACTCCTGGCTCTGTAACTGCTTCTATTTCATCCGCTAAAATAAATGTTTTATTTCCTGGTTTAATCTCAGACATCTGAGTTAGAAGAGTCTCAAATGCTCCCTTAGACATTGAACCTTTGTTCTTTGCAAAATAATAAACCTCACTAAATAAAGGAATTTTAATTTTACCTAAAACTGGTAATCCTATTTGAGATAAAGTGATTAGTTGCAAGACATGTTCAATAAGTGTTGTTTTTCCTCCAGAATTTGCTCCAGTTAAGATAGAACATTTTTCTTTTCCAGAGAGTCTAAACGAAATGGGCTTAGGATTTTCAATTAACAAACTTTTTGAATTTTCTATTAATAATTCTTCAGAAAATTCTGGAAAATTCATTTCTGAATTAATAAATTGGGAGATTCCAGAAACAAAATCAAAAAATAAGATTTCTTCTGAGAGTTCTTCCAAGATTTTTGGAATATTTTTTAATTGACTTGCATTTTCTTTAACCCTCTCAGCAAGATTAGAAAATTCATTTGCAGTTTGCCTTTGAATTATCTTATTTAGCTCTTCTTCGTCGAGAGAAAGCGGAATCCCAACATTAACTGCATTTCTTGGAATATCTAATTCTGTAATGGTTTGTTCAACAATCTTCTTTAATTCAAGGGGTAAAACCCCCTTGTTAAGAATTTCCATTAAAGATTCTCCAGAAAGAGTAAGTTGTTTTATTTTTTCAGAAAGAATCTTATTTGCTTCTAAAATCTTATCACTTAACTTATCTGGGTCTAATGAATCGGATTCTCCATCTTTAGTAAGTTCAATTAGAGGCATTAATATTCTTAGTATCTCATTAATTTTTTCATTTGTAGAATTTTCCTTTAATAAATTAAGATTATATATCCATCCGGAAAATAATTCTAAATATCTTTCAAGATAAACCTCCTCTATTTTTTTAAAAAATATGGCTTGAGGTAAAGACTCAAGTGCGAGTGAGAATTCATCAGATTTTATTACCTGAACAACATCATAAGATTCTAGAAGTGAAACATCAGACTCAGAGACTAACATTTTTGCAGGGCAACCCATCTTCTTCAAAAGAGTAAATGTTTCTGCATCTTCTGTAACGACTAAAACATCATATCTTGGTTTCCACCAAGGTTTAGGAATTTTTAATTTTTCTAGAAATTTATTTGAAATATTTTTTTCAGAAATTCCTCTAAAAAATTCCTGTCTTTTTTTTAGTTCATCTAAACCATTTGTAAATGAAAATAAATGAAAAATATTTGAGGTATCAGCAAATATAAAATTAGCGGATATTTTCTGCAAGGTTTTAATAGAAATTGATTTACCATCTCGAGTTTTATAAACTGATTCATTCTTCAAATTTAAGGCACTTTTATTAGAATTAAATGGAGAAAGTTTATTCTCTTTAATAAAATTTATTATTTTTGATTTCATAAAAACTTAGGTATTCAGAAATTTATAAATTAAGTGTTATCACTTAAGAGAATTATTTATTCCATTTAGTCATAAGTTCATAACAAATTAAGGCTTCATCAGAAATATGCTGGGATTGCAGTCTTTCTAAGTATTCTCTCGCTACTTCAAATCTTTCTTTTCCAACAAATAATCTTCTAGCTAATCCAGGCAAGGGGGGATAAGGAAATTTACTGTTTCCTTCTAATTCAATAATTGGAACTTCAGTAGCATAAGCTATACCCATGTGATATAAGCCATATTTACTGTGTTGTTCTCCACAAGGAAAATTAGCAACAACTAAATCATATTTATCGCTAAAATTGTCTAACTCATTAATTGGAGGCCTGGTATGAACTTCCTTAAATTTAGAAACTTCTTCTATCAATCTTTCCATTCCTTCTTCTTCAAGACTCCCTGTAAATAAAACACTTTTACATGGCTCTCGTGTTTTTGTTTTATTTTTTCCTTTTATTGGGAAGTGTTTTCCAAAGTTAAAGTCACCTTCTTGTAAAAAATCAAGAGCTCTTTCTTTATCTGTATAATAGTGTGAAGCAATTTGTTCTATTAAGGAATCCTTTTTCTCATTTTCATCAACGGCAATTATACAGTTTCCTCTTGCTCTTGAAGCTCCCAACTCGCAATAAGACATCGTGCCTGCTCTTTTATTTCCAAAAAGATAAACTAAGGAAATTGGGCAACTCATTGCAGAATTCATATCTCCTGTATCTAATCTGGCAACCGAACTTTGATTATGCTCTCTGGGATCGTCAAAGTCTAAATTAGGTAAATTTTCTATAAAAAAATCTCTCCAATCAGAATATTTGAGGTCATCTGTTCTAAAACCTCCAATTGGATAAACCTTGTATCTTACCATTTTATTGTTCGCTTGGCATACAGATAGGACAAGGCTTTTTTTTCATATCTTTGAAGTATTGCTCTGTTCCAGAAATCTTTTTCTTGACCTTCTTCAAAGCAAGACATCCTTTTTCATGATAATTCTTTGATGTTTGGGAGGCATAGAATTTTTCTTCTTTTTCCTTACTCTCTTTTTTATCTGATTTTTTAGTTGTTTCCCCAAAAATATCCACTGTTGAATCTATAACATCTTCTTTTGAAGTTGCATTTTCCTTTGGAAATTCAAAAATCTTCATAGAGTTTTTTAATTCTTTCAAAACCCTCTCAGCATCCTTATCTCTCTTAGGCGTTGTCTTTTTATTTAATAGCATAAGAACTAAAATTGCAATTGCAAGAACCAAACTACCAATTGTTAAGATAATTATCATACTCTTTTTGGGATAAATGAGTTTTTAAGAATTATGGAAGTGGAGGATATATCTTATTCTTCAACAATTTCTGCCTTAACAATCTTAACTTCTTTCTTTGGCTTGTCTCTGTAATCTGTGGGGAGATTTTGTATCTCATCAACAATCTTCATACCCTCAACAATCTCTCCAAAAGCCGGATGTCTTTTATCTAGATATCCATTGTCTGCCACGTTCAAAAAGAACTGGCTTCCTCCGGTATTAGGCCCTGCGTTAGCCATAGAAATTGTTCCTCTCTTATTTGCCTTAGGGGGATTAGTAAATTCATCTCTAATCGTATATCCTGGACCCCCAATTCCTGTTCCTGTTGGGTCTCCACCCTGAATCATGAAATTTTTAATCACTCTATGAAAGATAGTTCCATCATAAAATCCTTCTTTTACAAGCTTGATAAAATTAGAAGAAGTTTTTGGCATATCCTTATAAAGTTCAATTATGACCTCTCCAAAATTGGTATTTAACTTAATCTTTGTCATATTAAAAATAAGAAAAACCGGATTTTAAAGTTTTTGATTAGTAATCTTTATAACCCCCTCTCTAATAAAAAGGGCATGGATTTAGAGAATTATCTAACTAAAAAAAGAAAAGAATTTGATAGAGAGTATAAAAATTCAAGAGGTGAAACTCCTGCATGTATTTTTGTTGCATTGGAAATAGCAAAATATCTAATTTTGGATTTTAAACAACCCTACATTCTTGAATTAAATGGCCCTCTTAAAAAAGATGGAATAAATTCTGAAAGTTTTTATCCTCTAAAACATTCTGGGGAAGTCACATGGTATGCTCATTTTACTTGTTGTGAGAAAGGCCTAATTTATGACCCTCTTTCAGATAAAATCCTTCCAATAAATGATTTTTGTAAAAAAGTTTTTGGAAAAAAATTGAATTCTAATATCGTCCTAGATTATTCTGAAACAAGAAAAAAAGTATTTGAAAATTTTAGAGAGCTTGTTTTTTTGGCAGATTAAGTTTATTTTCTAATTTACTTTCTTCCTTAAATTTTTCTTTACTAACACAAATTCCCATCTTTCCTTTATCACAATTATCAGTAAACCAAACATAAAGACTTAATTCTGGATGAGAAGAATAAATTTTATAAGCTTCACAAATTTTCCTATATTCACACCCTTCAGTCATTTTTTGTAATATAGGGTTTTCTATTTATTGGTTTAGATTCAAGAGGATTTGCAAACTCCTTGTATAAATCGCAAGCTTCAGCAATTTCACTTGGGCTCTCCAATTCACATATTTCTAAAAGGTCTCTACATCTTGGATTTCTGTTATGATCGACCAAAAATCTATATGCTTCACATTGGTGCTGATATGTACATTCTTCCATTAAAAACTAATTGATCAAGAGTTTATAAGAATTATTGTAATGAAATTTATCTTGTGTAATTAATTGTGTATCTCTGTTTTTCATAGGAAAACTTAAGTGAGCTTCCCTGTATCTCATTAAAATTTATTCCAGACGTATCAGAAGCATTAACGACTCTATTTAATCTACCAGAAATAGGAGAAATAACAATCTCTCTTTCTTGATTAAACATCACTCTAAGGTTCGTTTCTTGAGGGTCAGTTATAAAGTTAAGAACTTTTGAAAGGCTGCTTAATCTTGTAGAGAGATTGATAACATCTTCTAAACTTCCTTCAAGAGAATATTTAACCATAAAATATTGATTTTGAATTAGTTTATAAGAATTATTGTAATAAAAGTATAGACTAATTTAGACAAGAACTTAATCCTTCATCTCAATCTTAATATTAACTGATTTTGGAACCTTCATTCTCATGATGTGATGAAGAACTTTTTCATTTGCCGGTAAATCAATTAATCTTTTATGAATTCTCATTTCAAATCTATCAAAAGTAGCAGTTCCACTTCCACATGGAGATTTTCTAGTTGTCACCTTTAATTTTTTTGTAGGTAAGGGAATTGGTCCGCTAATTGCTATCCCTGATTTTTTTGCTAAGTCTTTTATTGACTCACAGATATTGTTTAACATTTCGATATCTGTACTATCCAATCTTATTCTTACCTTTGGCATATTGAAGATATAAAATCTTGATTTAAAAACCTTTTTATATTACTTTTTGCTCTATAAATTATAAAAAGAGGACAAGATGGACTTAGTATTCATTCAAATAGCAATAATTCTATTAGCAGCTTTTTTAGTTTCATATATTATTAGAGCTCTAAAACAGCCGATTATAATTGGATACATTATCGCAGGAATTTTAATTAGCCCCCTAATAATTAAGTTAGGTTATTCTGGAAATCTTATTCAGACTTTTTCTCAATTTGGAATTGCTTTCCTTTTATTTATCGTGGGGTTGCATCTAAATCCTAAGGTTATAAAAGAAGTTGGAATTGCCTCACTAAGTATTGGTTTACTTCAAGTTGCTTTAACTTTTGGAGTTGGTTTTTTAGTCTCTTGGGGCATTTTAGGTTTTTCAACTGTTGCTTCTTTTTACATAGGAATTGCTTTAGCATTTAGTAGTACCATTATTGTAATGAAATTATTATCTGATAATAAACAGATGGATTCTCTTTATGGAAAAATCTCAATTGGAATTTTAATTATTCAAGACCTAATTGCAATTCTTGTTTTAATGGTTATTTCTTCAATAGGAAGAGGAGCAAATTTTGTTTCTGCCGAAATTGAGGGCGTAATTATTGGAGGATTATTAATAATAGGATTGTTCTTTATTGGATATCTTGTTTTGCCAAGGATTATGAGAAGAATTGCTAAATCTCAAGAACTCTTATTCTTATTTTCTATCTGTTGGTGCTTTATTGCTGCAGCGTTATTTAGTTATGTTGGGTTTTCTTTAGAAATTGGAGCCTTAGTTGCAGGAGTTATTCTTTCAATCTCTCCTTATGCCACGGAGATTAGTTCAAAAATTAGACCCTTGAGAGATTTCTTTCTGATTATTTTTTTCATCATTCTTGGACTACAAATAAATCTTTCAAACTTAGGACCAATTTTAGTTAGTGCTTTGGTTCTTTCAGGAGTTGTAATCCTAATCAAACCCCTAATTATAATGTTTTTAATGAAACAGTTTAGATATACCAAAAGAACAAACTTCTTTACTGGAGGAATTCTCTCTCAAATTTCTGAGTTCTCTCTAGTGATAATTGGTTTAGCAATTACCAAGGGTCATGTTGGAAGTGAACTATTAGATATAATGGTTTTAACAATGGTTTTAACAATTTTAATCTCTACTTATATCTCCATTTATTCTCCTAAATTGTATAACCTTCTTTCAAAATTTTTAGTTGTTTTTGAAAAGAAAAAAATAAGAAGATCAAGAAAAGTTGAAAAAGAATATGATGCAATTCTTTTTGGTTACAATAGAATAGGATTTAGTATCTTAGAATCCCTTAGGAAGATAAACAAAAAATATTTAGTTGTTGATTTTAATCCAGATACTGTAACCTATCTAAACAAATTTAGAATTCCTGCATTGTATGGAGATGCATTTGATTTAGAACTTTTAGATGACCTTCCTTTAGAAAAGGTTAAGATGGTTGTTTCAACTATTCCAGATTTAGAAACAAATAAACTTCTTTTAGAAGCAGTTAGAGAGAGGAATAAAACAACAATTGTAATATTAAGAGCTCATTCAATTGAAGATGCACTCGAACTTTACGACGAGGGTGCTAATTATGTCTTAACTCCTCACTTCCTTGGAGGAGAATACGTTTCTAAAATGATTAAACATTCAGATATTAATATTGCAAATTATCTTGAAGAGAAGCAAAAGCATATTAAGATGCTTAAATCCTTTAAGCAACAGGGTCATCAACATCCCGAAGTTGAGAAAAATTAAATTCTAGAAGAGATTAAATTTAAATAATCCTTTTCTTTTAACATAACCATGATAGACATTAAGCTTTTAAGAGAAAATCCAGAATTAGTAAAAGCAAATATCAAAAAGAAATTTCAAAATGATAAATTGCCATTAGTAGATGAAGTATTAAAGCTTGATGAAAAGTGGAGAAAATTGAAGTTTGATGAGGATAAATTACGTTCTGAAAGAAACTCTGTTTCTAAAGAAGTTTCTGAAGCAAAGAAAGCAAAGAATGAAAAAAAAGCTAATGAGGCTCTCAAGAGGGCTAAAAAGATTCCAGAAGAAATTGCAGAAATTGAAGAAAAAAGAAAAGTTTTAGAAGAAAAAATAAGAGAGATTATGTATAAAATTCCAAACATTATTGCAGATTCTGTTCCAATTGGAAAAGATGATAAGGAAAATAAAGAATTAAAAAAGATTGGAAAACCAGAAGTACCAAATTATGAAATTATTCACCATGCCGAATTAATTGAACAATTAGAAGGAGCAGATTTTGATTCAGCTAAAGAAACCTCTGGAAATGGATTTTACTTTTTAAGAGGAGATATTGCAAGATTACATTCTGCAATTTTAGCCTTTGCAAGAGATTATATGATTGAGAAAGGATTTGAATACATTATTCCTCCATTTATGATTAGAAGAAAGGTTGTAGAGGGGGTTATGAGCTTTGCGGAAATGGATAATATGATGTATAAGGTTGAAGGAGAAGACCTTTACTTAATTGGAACTTCTGAACACTCAATGATTGGAAGATTCATTGATAAAACTTTAATTGGAAAAAATCTCCCTCTAACTCTGACAAGTTATTCTCCATGTTTTAGAAAAGAAGTTGGAGCACACGGAATAGAAGAAAAAGGATTATACCGAGTTCATCAATTTGAAAAACAAGAAATGATAGTTATATGTGAACCAGAAGATTCTGAAAAATGGTATGATACTATGACTAATTTTACAGTAGAGGTCTTTAAGCAATTAGATATCCCTGTGAGAATTTTAGAATGTTGCTCAGGAGATTTAGCAGATTTAAAATACAAATCTTGTGATATTGAAGCTTGGAGTCCAAGACAAAAGAAATATTTTGAAGTAGGCTCGTGCTCTAATTTAACAGATGCTCAAGCAAGAAGATTAAATATAAGAATAGAGAATAAAGGTAAAACTTACTTTGCTCATACCTTGAATAATACTGTTCTTGCTTCTCCAAGGGCAATAATCGCTTTAATGGAGAACAACCAAAACAAAGATGGTTCAATTAATATTCCAAAAACTCTTCAACCATACATGGGTGGAAAAAAGAAAATAGAACTAAACAAGAAATAAATTGAAAATTTAAAAATAGTTTAATCGTCTTTTTCTTCAGTTGATTCTTCTCCCGAAGCTAAATCAACCATTTCGTCTTCATCATCTTCTGCAATAGTCATTCCCTCTTCAGGGTCAATTTTGTTAGTCATACTATAATTATAAGTTTCTTGTTTAAAATACTTCCTAACCCAAAACCTATTTTTTTCTCAAATTTTTAGAGAGAAACATATGGAAGATTTCATATTCTAAAGAATTTAGAGGTTTTAATCTTTTAAGAGCGTCGTTTTCTTCAAAAATCCCCAAGCTCATATCCACAATAAGATAATTCTCTAATTCTTTATTATTTATCTTAGAAGCAACTTCTTTTGCAAGAGAGAGGATTCCAAAAGTTCCCTTATATGCAGGAGTTAGAGCTTTGCCCTCAAAATTCATAAGTTTATAGTATCTCCTAAAATCTGCATCGTAATCCTTGATTGGAAAGTATATTTCCATAAGTTTCTTAATAAAATGGGGTTTAAAAAAATAATTATAATAGAGTTTCTTTTAAGACAGAACGAAAACCAATAGGCCATTTGCATCCTAAAGGATGTCCCCCAAAACTTATTGCAATTCTGTTGGGAGGAAAAGAAATATCACTTGTTTCATTTACAAAGTATCCAACAGAAAAAAATCTGTCAGAATACAATTTTGGACAAGAATAATGAAATTGTCCTAATTCTGCTTTTTCAGTTGGAAACCCTTGAGAATTAGCAGTTTTTATCCAAGAATCAATTGAAATTCCTGGGACTAAATTAAAATTTATAGTAGATTCTTCTAAAGGAGCAGACTTTTTGGCAATTATTTTTCCATCAATGACTTCATGATTACTATCTATCCAAAAATCTTCGTTATTTTTTAGATAAACTTTCGTATCAAGCCATTCGGCTTCAAATCTTGGAAATAAATCAGATAACCTACAAGATTTGTCTGTTCTAAGTTGCTGATTGTCAATATCATAATCATATTCTGAATTGCCTTCTTTCCTTTTTATTAGATTATTATAAAATTCAGGATAATTTTCTTTAGCTTCTCCTAAAAAATCAAGGAATTCAGGAGCAGTAATCATTCTTCTGTTTTTTAAAGCAAGCAACCTATGAGCTTCCTCCCAAGAATAATAACCAAATGTTTTTTCTCTAGAAACATAAATATTTCTTGAGGGAACATAAATAAAATCTTCTTCAAGAGGGATTATTTTTGTTAATCCATCCTCAAATTCCAATTGTTTCATAAATTTATTTTCTAGTTTCATTTTATAAAAATTCGCTTTGATTTTTAATTGTATTAATCTCTTTTATTCTCTTATTTGAAGAAAGAGCTGTTGCAAACATTTTCCAAAAAACTTTTTGAATCCAATTTATCCATTCTTTATCATAAATTTCGTAAAAAAATCTTAATTCTTTTTTCAAATCTCCAGAAGGATAGTGTTCTGGAAGTTTAGTTTCCGACATCCTAATTATTTTGTCGTCTATAATTATTGCCCTTAAGGGATGATATCTGTGCTTAATTTCAACTATCTCTTTTTCTAATTCTTGATTTAAAGATAAAAGTTTTTTAACATTATCTAAACCAATTAAAGAAACTCTAGAAAGAACTTTTATTGAAACTCCTTTTTCTGCTAATTCTCTTAAAACCTCAATTATTTTAGTATCTCCTTGTTTTGCATTAATCCAAGTAAGATTTCCTGCAAAGATAATTATTTGCTTTTTCGCTTTTCTTAAAAAACCGACTAAATCTTGTTTATCACTAATTTCTAAATCTGTTCGTTTACCTAAATCTTCAATGAAGGCCTTTTTTTGTTTTTCTGAAACATGCTGATAGATATCAAAGGGAAAAAATTCAGTTGGACTTTTTCCATGAAGTAAATTTTCTAAAATTTCTTCCTGAAAATTATTCACTGGTAAATCATCAGTAGAATTCCAGAAAACTATTTTTAATGCCCCTCTTGTCCCTTCTCTAAATATTCTCACAGAAACATATCCTGTTTCTTCTTCTATTTTTGAAATATATCTCTCTGCAGTTCTCCAATTTTTATTAATATGTTGAGAAATTTCTTGGATTGTTCTTGGTTTAACCTTTACAAAATCGCAAATTTTCTTATGTATATGTGAATTTAATACCATCACTTTTGAGGGAATACAGACTTTTTAAATTTTGCTAAAATACAACACGGAGAACTATTTTTGCACACTAAAATTTATCAAAAATACAAGTCATCATAGGATTAAGATGAACAAAAAAACAAAATCAAACAGCAATTTCCTTACAAAATTAGAAGGCGGTAAAACAAAATGGTATCTAATTTAGAAGATTCAATAAAATTAAAAAGTACTCCAGAAATCATTAAAAAAATATTTGATTGTAGGATGAATACTCTTCATGGGTTTATCCAACATCCTGCTCAAGGAAAAATTGGACCTTATGATAAGGATATGTACTATGAAGATTATACTTTTTTAGCAGAAAGGGGAAATCTCTCTAGTAAAGATCAATTTGTTAAGGATTATTACAGTGATCATAAGGGAATTAATGACTTAAAACGCCGAGTTAAAAAATGGTCAGAAAAACAATGGAATTTTTTTAAAGAAAACGTTGAAGAAATGTCTAAGCTGTACACTTTAATGGATTACCAAAAACATATGGAATATTTACAAAAAGGAAAGCTTCTATTTGAAGAATATATGCCTGAGATAATGAAAGAAACTGAAAAAGAAACAAGAGCTTACAATCAGCAAAAGCTTCAAATGCAAGAAAAAGAAAGGGAAGAAGAAAGAAAACAAGCATATCATAAAAGTTTGAAAGATAAAATCTCAAACGGATATCTTCTTTCAATAAGTGCTCAGGATTATGCTGCAGCGAATGAAATTTCTTTGAAAGATTATGAAATGCGAATGGTTAAAGGAAATGAAATGCAAATAGCAGATCAAGGTATGAAACTTAATGCTGAAGTAATTGTGGCTCTAAAAGAAGAAGGAGATACTTCAAAATATATTGGAACCGCTTTAATCTCAAGATTTAATCTTGAAGGATTAGTAAATTCCTCGACTTAGAGTCAATTTTTGCTTGGGGGCGAAAGCCCCTTTATCTTTTATTAATTTAAAATCCTAAAATTTATATACTCTCATAATCCAGAAGGATTATGTTAGAAAGAACAATTTATCTTGCAGGACCAGGAGGAACTGGTAAAACTAGAATTATCTCTAATTTATTAAGTGAATTTTCAAATACTCTCCCTGGTAATCCAGATAAACTTGACAGGAAGTCTTATAATCGAACTCAAAAGTGGGAAGGTTATGAAGAAGATACTTATAATTATGCTATAGGGAAAATAATTCATAGGCACATAAAGGAAGCTAAGATACATGAAGAATTGGAACAAGAAAATCCAGATAAGGTCATTCTAGCAGATAGGTGTTTGGTTGATGCTTTTGCATATAGCCTTGCTGCAGAAAGGTTTGGAGATTTAAAAAAATGGCAATCTTTTTCAATTAGGAGTTATGCTTGGTCTTTTCCCAACAAACTTATGCCAAGAAAAATAATTTTTTTAGATTATCCTCTCTCTTACATAAAAGAAAATTTAGAAAACAGATGGAAAAGAGAGCAAAAAGGATTTAGAGAAGATAATGAAGAATATTTGAGAACAGTTTCGAAAGCTTTTCAAGACTATTTTCAAATGTTACCCCCAATGCTCACCCTAAATAATCCTGAAACTGGTTTAGAGCAAATTAAAGAATTTCTTAAGAAAAATTTCAAATTGGAAGAAGTTCACCATCAAAAACAATAAAAACTCCTTTTTCCTGAATTAATTATGTCTAAAAGAGGAAACGAAAAAAAGAAGGAGAAACTTAATCCTATTGATCAAGCAATTGCAGAATATTTAGAAAAACTTCCATCTGAATATGGACTTCCTGCATCTTATATTCAAAATCAAATTAATCCAGAAAAAATTCAAGAGTTTATGAATAAATATCTTGAAAAGACCTCTCGAATTGTTGGAGAGGGCTATAAACCCGAAGCAGACCAAAATCTTATTCCTGAATTGAAAAAATATCTTGCAAGTGGGGAGGCCTTGTCTGAACAATTAAAAAAAGCAGGAAGTTTAGAAACAGCTTTAATGCAAAATAATCCAGATAATAGAAGTTTTGGTCAAAGATTTAGAGATTGGTTTTTTGGAAAAAAACCAGAAAAGCAATATGATTCTTCATCTGTTACTCCAATCGAGGATTTAGCTCGATTATTTGAAAGTGATAAGAATTATCAAGCTTTAATGCCAGAAGTTTATTCAGGAGTTAAACTGGGTGCTCAAGCGAAATATGCCACTAATATTTTGAAAGTAGCTTATGGAAATAAGTTAATTTCAGAGGAAAAAGCCCGACAGGGAATGAGGGATTCTTACAAGATTATGGAAAAATCAAAAGCTCAAATTGGAAAAGGAATAGAATCTTTACTTTCAAATCTCTCTCAAGTAGCTGCAGGAATATTTGGAGTTTTAGGTATTCTTGTTCTAATGATGCAATTAGAATTCACAGGAGCGGTCGTAGGCTCCGATTTAAGCACCTCCTGGGGAGCATACTACGGCTTAGGTTTAATCCTCATAGCATTAGTAATGTTTGTCCTTCTAAGAAAAGATTTAATCAATGAACCAAAATCTCAATCAAAACCAGTTAGGAAAAAAATAAAAAAAATAAAGAAATCAAAAGTAAAACCTCTAAAATCTAAAACTCTGCCTAAAAGAACAATAAATAAAACTAAAAAACATAAAAAGGTGAAGATAAGATGATTCTCTTAGAACCCGCATTTTATGACCTATTTGGGTTGATAGTATTTATCTTTTTAATTTATTTGGGAGTTAAAGGATTAAAAAAGCAAAAAATTAAACCCTGGATGTTTAAAGTTATTTTAACAATCGGAATTTTAGGATTAATTGTTGACTTTAGCATGGTTATGTTAAAATTCGTACTATGAGATTTCTTTTACGTTCTAAAATTCACAAAGCCATTGTTACAGATGCCAATGTAGATTATGTTGGAAGTATTACAATAGATAAAGATTTAATGGATAAGGTTGGCTTATGGGCAGGAGAAAAAGTTTTAGTTACAGATAATACAAATGGTGCAAGAGTGGAAACTTATGTTATTGCTGGAGCAAAAAATTCTGGAATTATTTGCATGAACGGGGCAGCAGCCCATTTAATAAAAAAAGGTGATGAAGTAATAATTATGGGCTTTGAATTAGATGATGAACCCATTAAACCAAGAGTTATTTTAGTTGATAAAGATAATAAATTTGTGAAATATTTATAATTCATTTAGTCTTAAGTATAACTAGACCAAACAAATTCTTATAAACCCCTAATTTTTGTTAGAAAAATGAAAAACATTAATGATAAAATAATTTTTGAAGATAAAACTTTCCCCCTAGAAGTGCCTTCAGAATTTCCAGAGGAGCTTCCTCCGATAATAGAAGAAGAAGATGACGATGATGATGAAGATTACTCTTTTCCTAAAAAAGGTTCTAATTATTCTAAAGGATTAAATGATAAATACGGTAGATTCTAAAAATCAATTTGATTATCATTTTGCTTATTATCTAAACTCAATTTATGGTTAAGTGTGAAGTTAATTGTTGCTATCTGTTATTTAATCCTAAAAATAGCTATTCCCTAATTCCAACTACTGAAAAAATTGTTATCTCCCTACAATTCTAGATAAGATTAATAAACAAACTAAATTTTCTGAGAATATGGATATTAAAAAAGAAACATTCAAGCTACATGAGAAACATAAAGGAAAGATAGAAATAACAAGTAAGGTCAAACTAAGAGATAAAGAAGACCTTTCTTTAGCCTACACCCCTGGAGTTGGAGAAATCTCAAAAGCAATAGCAGAAAATCCTTCTAAAATTAATCTTTATACCTCAAAAGGAAACAGCGTAGCAATAGTAACTGATGGAACTGCAGTTTTAGGGTTAGGGAATATTGGAGTTGAAGCAAGTTTACCCGTAATGGAGGGTAAATCCATACTATTCAAAGAATTAGGAGAAGTAGATGCCTACCCCCTTTTAATTAACTCAAAAGACACAGAAGAAATTATTAAAACTGTTAAATTAATTTCTAAGGGTTTTGGCGGAATTAATCTAGAAGATATTTCTGCCCCAAGATGTTTTGAAATTGAAGAAAGATTAAACAAAGAATTAGATATTCCAGTTTTTCACGACGACCAACACGGAACTTCAATAGTAGTTTTAGCAGGATTAATTAATGCAATTAAAATTGTTAAAAAAACAAAAGAAGCCAAAATTATAATTAATGGGGCCGGAGCAGCAGGAATTGCAATTGGAAAAATTTTAGTTAATTATGGTTTCAAAAATATTACGATGATTGATAGTAAGGGAGTAATAAATTCTTCAAGAACTGATTTGAACAAGTATAAGCAAGAGTTTGCTTCTTTAACAAATAGAACGGGAAGCTTAAAAGAAGCGATTGTTGGAGCAGATGTCTTTATTGGAGTTTCTAGAGCAAATTTGCTTAGCGAAGAAATGATTAAATCCATGGCAATTAATCCAGTTGTCTTTGCTTTAGCAAATCCTGTTCCAGAGATAATGCCAATTGCTGCAAGAAATGCAGGAGCAAGAGTAATTGCAACAGGAAGGTCAGACTTTTCCAATCAAATGAATAATGCTTTAGTTTTTCCAGGAGTATTTAGAGGAGCATTGGATAATGGAATTAAAGATATCACTCCGGAACTTAAAGTTAAAATTGCAGAAACTCTAGCAAAGATTGTTGGAGAATCTCTAAACGAGAATTATATTATTCCTGATATTTTTGATAGGAAGGTTGTTCGAGAAATTGGAAACACAATTAAAAAGTTTGGAAAAAAGGTTGCAAATTAACCCAACTATTAACCTCTAATATCCGCAATATTATCATTATCCCTCAACAAGATATTCTCAACTAAGGAGCTAACTATCCTCTTAATTCAACCAATAATATTAAAAAGCATTAAAATTTCTAAAAAACATGGTAAAGAAATCACTAACTAAAAGATTAGAAGAAGAAAATTATCTTGGATTAATTGTATTTTATAATAGAAATATGGGAGTTAATTTGTATAACTATAATCGAACAAATACTGAGATCTTTAAAAAAAGACAAAAATCACTTGTTGATCTCTCTATTCCAAAAGATGCTATTTCTAAAGATAAACTCTTTGATTTGGGAATAATTAATGATACCCCTTTAATTGCTTATTATGATTTAAAGCAAAAAAAGATAGTTGAATTATTAGACCCCCTTTCTCAAGAAGTGCTTTGGAAAGCTGAATAAATCTTTATCATAGCAAGTTTTAAAAACAAAATTTGGTATCCTTATTTATGCCTCAGTTGTCCAACGGCTAAGACACTTGCCTGTCGCGCAGGAGATCCGGGTCCGATTCCCGGCTGGGGCGCTTATTTTTATCACAATAATCTTTAATTACAAAACCTTTATAAACTCCAGTTAATATAGTATAACTATGGTTAATATATATGAACTCAAGTTAAGTTTATTACAACAAAGAATAATGAGACTTTTATTTGTAAAAACTGGAAATTCTCTTAATATGAACAACATTGCTAAGATTCTAAATGTTTCTCAACCTGCAGTTTTAAAATCAATTCCCCCTCTTCAAAAAGAAAAATTAATAATTGCAGAACAAGATAAAGATTCTTCTAGATGGGCTATTGGGTTAAATAGAGACAATAAAGAAGTAATTGGACTAAAAAGAGCAGACAATTTAAAACAACTTTATGAATCTGGACTAATTCAATATCTTTATGATAATTTTCCAGGAGCCACAATAATTCTTTTTGGATCTTATGCGCATGGAGAAGATACAATCAAATCAGATATTGATTTAGCAATAATAAATTCTGGAAAGAAAGAAATTGATTCGAAATTTGAAAAAATTTTAGAAAGGAAAATTATAATCAATTATTATAAATCTTTTAACAATATAGAAAAACCTCTTTTAAGTAATATTCTTAATGGAATCACTTTAAAGGGAGCTGTAGAGATATAAAATGAAAAGATTTGAGGAATTTGTTCAAACAGGAATTGTAAAGAAGCAAAGTTCTAACAAAAACAGAGCCTCAGCACTTATTAAAGAAGCTGAAGAGAAAAAAATTTTTTTAGATTTATCCTTAAAGAGTATACCAAAAGATAAAATGAACTCTAATTTTATAATTGATTATTGTTATGATATACTAATGGAAATTATTAGGGCTAAAATGTTCATTGATGGATATAATGCAGGTAATTCTCATGAAGCAGAAGTTTCTTATTTAAGAGTTCTTGGATTTTCAGAAGCAGATATTAATTTTATGGATGAGCTTAGATATCATAGAAATGGAACAAAATATTATGGGGCTATTTTAGATAAGACTTATGCAGAAGAATGTTTAAGTTTTATGAATAAAATTCATCCCAAGATTAAAATTCTCATAAACGTTAAAACTCCTTAAGGGTTTCGGCTGGGGCGTCTGCCTGTTTTGGCATGGCGTATTCTTATTTTTTCTTCAAGTCTTTTTCTATGGTGACCACAGAATTAGCAATGTTTATAAATGTGGGCACCTTTAATATATTATGTACATTGAAAAAAGAAAATCAGGAAAAAACCTAAAATATTATCTTGTTCATTCTTATAGAGAAAAAAATAAGGTTGAAAAAATAAGAAAATATTTAGGAATTAATCTATCGCAGCAAGAATTAAATGAACAAAGAAAAGAGGCAGAAAAAAGAATTTTAGAATTGTTAGAAGAAATTAACACAAAAGTATTTTCTTTCACTTTGACTAGAAAACAATTAAAGGTTCTTAATAATTACAACAAAAAAATAGAGATTGCACATTTAAGTGAAAAAGAATGGGAAACGTTTACGGAAAATTTTGTATATAACACTAATGCTATTGAAGGGTCCACAGTAACAGAAGAAGAAGTTCCTAAAATTTTAATTAAGAAAACAGTGGAAAATAAAGAAGAAATAGAAACAAAAGGTGTAGCTCAAGCTGTAGATTATATAAGAAAAACTAATCAAGAATTATCTTCTAATTTATTATTAAAACTTCATGAATTATGTTTTAAGGGATCTAAACCTTTTGCAGGAAAGTTTAGAGAAGTAAATGTTGTTGTCAAAAACTCTGCTGGTCAAATATTGCATACAGGGGTTTCAAAAGAAGAGCTTAAAGATTATTTAGATGAATTAATAATCTGGTATCATGAAAACAAAGCCAAGTTCAAACCATTAGTTTTAGCTTCAATATTGCATAATCAATTTGAACATATACATCCGTTTCAAGATGGAAATGGAAGAGTAGGAAGATTACTCTTAAATTTTATTTTATTGAAAAACAAATATCCTCCAATTAATATAATGTTAGAAGATAGACAAAAGTATTACAAGACCTTACAAGAATATTCCAAAAATAACAATCTCAAACCCACCTTACAATTTTTTATTAATCAGTATAAAAAGACTCTAAAAGAGGTGACCACAAAAATCAAGAAAAATAAATCTGTAGGCACCAAGATAGAGGATAATAAATTTTGTATGTTCTGTAAATCAAATAATATTAAACTTATTAGTAAAGGTCTTGAAACAGATACCTACAGATGCAATGAATGTAAAAAACAATTTGGAATTACAGATTTTAGAAGATATTAATACATTCGACTGGGGCGCTTATTTTTATCTCTTCTCATTCATAAAATCTAACTTATATGGAAATAAACATAATTTTGAGGGGTCAGCATTCTGCCATCTTAATTGAGGAGTTTCTAAACCCAAACTTCCATCATTGTACATGAATCCTTCTTTTCTTCCAATTCCATTAAGTCTTTCATCACTAGTATCCTCAAATACTGCTTCATCAAATGCACTTTCAATAGTTTTTCCTTTTCCCATTATTTCCGGAAAAAGAAATTGAGAAAAATAATTTCCAACACTTCTAGATTTAATTTCTTCTTTAGTAGCTCTATTTATTGCAAGCCCTCCATGACTATTTTCTTCTCTTGAAGCACTTGACATTCCAATATTTCTTCCATAACCCATTCTCTCTGCAAATCCTCCAGAATTGCATTGGGCAAAATAAAATAATCCCAGGTTTACAGGCAAATTTGAAGTAATTTTTTCAAAATCTCCTTCCCAGATTGTTCCATCATGAGCATTAAAGTAACTTTGTCCATAAGCAATATTTCCATGATTTGTAACATAACTAAGCAATCTATCATTAGGTTTTGCAGTTTGTCTTATTAAATCAAAAGCTTCATCTAAACTTTTGATTGTAGCAGGGCCATCAACAAATCTATTTCTTGTGCTTCCATCTCCTTCTAAAACAAGTATGTTTGAGTCAGAAGCGCCTGCATCCATAAGAGAATAATATACTCTTCTTATATCATTAGAATGTGAGCCGTCATTTGCATTAAAAAGCACAGCATAGAGTTCTCCATCTAGGTTTTGCACTATTTCTGTTTGCTCTGCTTGCTGAATCTTATCACATCTTATTCCTTCTCTAATACTTATCTTTCTCATAAAAAGGGGGAGATTTCAGTATATTTAAATGTTACTATTGTAAAAGGACAATTAATGGTAGCTGAATGGCATGGAAAATACTAAAAACTCTAATCTTCTTTTTTTATATATGAATCATAAAAAATCTAACACTAAATCTTATAATGCTAATATTTGGAAATCTTATATCTATGGATTTTTAAAAAAATTCACCTTTTTTTCTGGAGTTTTAGTTCCAATGTATACTGTTTGGGGGCACATTAGTTTTGCCCAGATTATGATTCTTCAAGCAATTTATCTCTTTGCTATGTTTATTTTAGAAATTCCAACAGGAGTTGTAGCAGATAAATTTGGAAGAAAAATAAGTTTAGTTTTAGGAAGTTTAGTTGTTGGAATAGCGGTTTTAATTTATGGGTCTTATGCGAGTTTTGGTATTTTTATCTTAGGAGAAATTTTATTTGCAACAGGGGCTGCTTTAACTTCTGGTGCAGATTCTGCTTTAATGTATGATTCTCTTAAAGCAAATAAAAAAGAAAAAAACTCCAAAAAAGTATTTGCTAGAGAAGAAATTTTTGGACTTTTAGGAATGATGATTGCTGCCCCAATAGGTAGTCTTATTGCAAAACAATTAGGAATGAATTGGCCAATGTTATTGACCGCACTTCCAATGTTTATAGGAGTTATAATTGCTTTAACATTTAAAGAACCTCCAGTCAAAACAAAAAAAGAAGAAAGAGATTATTTTAAAATTCTTAAAACCGGACTGAACTATTTTAAAAAACATAAGATATTAAGAATTTTAACAAGGGATTATGCAATCATTACTGTCTTATCTTTTTTTATGATCTGGGTTTATCAGGTTGTGCTTCAAACATTTAATTTTCCAATTCAATATTATGGTTTTATTCATTCTGCAATTGTTCTTGCAGAAATCTTAGTTTTGAATAGTGTTTTAAAAATAGAAGGAGTCTTAAAAAGTAAAAAGAAATACATCTTATTTGCTTCATTATTAGTAGGAGTTTGTTACCTTCTACTCGCATTTGCATTTAATATTTATATTGCCATTGCAGGAATCTTATTAATTGGAGGATTCGGTATGACCATGAAACCCGTATTTTATAGTTATATGAATAAATATGCTCCTTCCTCCCATAGAGCAACTGTTTTATCTGCAGTTTCCATGACTAGAGCAATTGCAGGGGCAATAACAAATGTTATTTTTGGATATTTAGTTGATTGGAATTTAAAATATACTTTAATCTTTTTAGGAGTTTTAACAATCTTTTTTGCTTTAATATCAAGAGTTGAAGAAAAACATTTAAAGGAGTAAAATAAAAATGAATTTTGAAGAATTAAAACAAGAAGTAAAAGCAAATCTTCCAGGAGAAGAAGGAAAAAAGAGATTTGCTCATATAGAGAGAGTTTATGCTCTTGCCATAAAAATGGCAAAAGAAGAAAATGCAGATTTAGAAATAATCAAAGCTGCAAGTCTCTTGCATGATGTTGCAAGAGGAAAACAATCCAGAGGAGAATGTAAATGTCATGCAGATGAAGGAAGTTTAATGGCAAGAGAAATTTTAGAAAAATTAGATTTTCCAAAAGAAAAGATTGAAGCTGTTTGTTATGCAATTAAAGTACATAGAAAAGCCAAAGGAATTAAAGCCAAAACAAAAGAAGCTAAAATACTTCAAGATGCTGATAGGGTATGTTAAAAGCAAACTCCTAAAAACTCTTATTTTCTTTTCATACCATGAACCTAAAAGACATTAATTCTAAAGCCTGCATGGTAAAAAGTAAACTTACTGATTATGTTATTAATCCTTATACTGGATGCAGTCATGGATGTAACTATTGTTATGCGGATTTTATTAAAAGATTTCAAAATATTCAGGATAAATGGGGAAACTTTGTTTATGCTAAAACCAATTGCCCAGAATTTTTAGAAAAAGAGCTAAAGAAAAATAAACCCGGAACTATCTTCATGTCAAGTGTTTGCGATTGTTATCTACCTGAAGAAAAAGAATTCAAATTAACAAGAAAAATCTTTGAAATAATGGTTAAATCTCAATATAAAAGTAAATTCAAAATAGAAATATTAACTAAATCAAGTCTTGTCCAGAGAGATTTTGATTTGTTTAAGCAATTAAACCTAGAATTAGGAATGAGCATTAACCAATTAAACAAGAAAACAGCAAGCATAATTGAACCAAATGCAAGTTCTCCAGAAGAAAGAATAGAAACTCTTACTAAGGCCAAGGCTCAAGGAATTAAAACTTATGGGTTTATCTCTCCAGTATTACCTGGAATTACGGATTTAGATGAAGTTTTCTCTGCCTTAAAAAAAGCAGGAGTTGAATATGTCTGGGTAGAATTATTTAATATGAGAAAATCCTCTGTTGATAGGATGATTCCAATTTACAAAGAGCTTTTCCAAGAAAAGCTTGAAGAATTTATGTTAGCAAAAGAAAATCAAAAAGAATGGCATGACAAAATAAGAAACCAGGCAAGAGAGTTAGAAAAAAAGTATAATCTCCCAATAAAAGAAGTTGTTGTGCATGGAGAATAAAACATAAAACCTTATAAATTCTAAATATTCAGAAAAGTTATGACTCAACTTGACCAAAATCCATTTCGGATATATCACCCAAGAAATATCTCTGAATTTAAGGTAGGAGATTTAATTATGAGAGTGGAACCTGTAACCTTCTTCATGGACTGCAAGGAGTGGTACTCTTTTTACTAGGGATGACCCTTCCTATATGAACACTCCTTATGTTTATAAAGGAATTAATAAAAATAAAAAAATACTCTTAGAAATGGTTCCCCTGAGTGTTAATTTTGAGATTCCAGCCTTGTCGAGTGATAAAGAAGAAATTCCCCTCTGGCATGAAGGTTGGGATTATGTTAATCCTGAAGATGAACCTAAGAAAGAAACACCTTCTATTAGAAGAGAAAGCTCAATTAAAAATACAAATCTAACTGCTTTTTTAAGAAATCATTAATTCTAAAAACTCTCGCTTCCTTTCTAACTAATGCTTAAAAAAATAGTTTTTAAAAAACTTCTAATAAAAATTATTATTTTGTTAATTATAATGTTAATACTTTATTTTGCAATAAGAATAATCTATAATCAACAACCAATAATCTTAAACTCCGAAGAAAATGCTCTTTACATTATAGATGGAGACACTCTTGAAACCTCCGATGGAGAAACTATAAGACTTCTTTGTGTGGATACTCCCGAAGAAGGTGAAGAAGGTTATGAAGAAGCTAAGAATTTTTTATCCGCTGCGATTGTTGAAGCAAATTTAACAATCGAAAGGCAAGGCACGGATAAATACAACAGAACTCTTGCTTGGATAATTGTAGATGAAAATATTTTATTAAATAAAGAAATTGTTAATCAAGGTTTTGGAAATTTATTTGAATATAATAATACGAATTGTGAAAGAATGAAAACGTAACATTTTTATATCCTTTTTATTATATATAATCATATACACCCCAGCATTGCTTCGGCAAAGCTGGGTTTATTTTTTTAATTAATATTAGGGGTGATAAAAGATGATTAATTCCAAAGAAAAAGTTATTGTTTTTATAGATGGAAGCAATCATTATCATATAATTAAAAAGATGTTTAATAATCCAAATTGTCTTTCTGAGTTTAATTTTGAAGCATTCATTAAATTATTAATAAATGGAAGAAACTTGGTAAGAGTTTATTACTACACTGCACCCTTGGATAAAAATTATTTTGATTCGAAAAATAAAAAAGAAGGAATAGAAACTTATGCAAAACAACAGCAATTTTTTGAAAAATTAAGAAAAATTCCTTGTTTTAATTTAATTCTTTGTAGAATGCAAAAGGAAAATCTAAATGGAAGAGTTCATTACACTGTAAAAGAAGATGATATAAATTTAGCCGTTGATATGGTTAAATTAGCTTATAATAACGCTTATGATACTGCCATATTAGTTTCTTCTGACGGAGATTTTGTACCTGCAATAAAAGCTGTAAAAGAAATAGGCAAAAAAGTTGAAAATATCGGGTTCGAGAATAAGTTCTCATGGCATTTAAAACATGAATGTGATAAATACCTGCAATTGAATAAAAAAGAAGTAGCTTTATTTTTACCTCCAGATCTTAAACAAAAATAAATTTAAAAAAATAAACAGCAACCCTTAAAACCCAATTCCTCCTTCATTTTCTATGACATATGACATAATATTTATCTTAGGAGAGAAGTATTTTGACCATCCACTTTGTGGAATTGCTCTTCTAAAAAGATATTTAGAAAAAAACAAATTCACCGTAGGCATTATAGAAACTCCACAAAATGAAAAAGATATAACCAAACTTGGAAAACCAAACTTATTCTTTGGAGTTAGTTCAGGAGCAATCGATTCAATGTTAAGAAATTACACCGCTCTAAAAAAACCAAGAGAGGAAGCTGACCCAACTTATAAAAAAGAAGTTCCAGATAAAGCAGTTTTAGTTTATTCTAATTGGATTAAAAAGTTTTACAAGGATTCAATCATCGTGCTTGGAGGAGTAGAAGCCTCTCTAAGAAGATTTAGTCATTATGATTATTGGGATAATGAAATAAAAAAGTCTATTCTTCTTCCTTCAAGAGCAAACATTTTGGTTTATGGCTATGGAGAAAAGCAATGTTTAGAAATTGCAAATAGATTAAAGAATAACCAAACTCTAGAAGGCATTGAAGGAACTTGCATTCGTTCCCGGGAACTTCCAAAAGATTTTACCCTTCTCCCACCCCATGACGAAGTTTTCAAAAGAGAAAACTTTTGCAAAATGCAAAATCTTTTAACAAATACAAAAAATCTAGCCCAAAAAACAGATACTTTTTACATTCTACAATATAAATTCCCCCTGTATACTTCAAAAGACCTAGATGAATATTATGAAATGCCCTTTACAAGAAAAATAACAGAAAATTACATGAAAGGATTTGAATTTAGTGTGGTCACACATAGAGGATGCATAGGAAACTGTAATTTCTGTTCCTTAAGATTAATGTCTGATGGAAAAATAGTCTCTCGTTCAGAAGAATCAATTTTAAGAGAAATAAGATATTTAACAAAGCTTCCCAATTTTAAGGGCAATATCGATGACTTGGGAGGCCCATCTGCAAATATGTATGGAATGGATTGTAGAAAATGCAATCTGGAAAATTGTATTAATTGTGATAAACTAGACAAATCTCATTCAAAGTTAATACACCTGTTAAGAGAAATAAGAAAAATAAAAGAAGTCAAACATCTCTATGTAAGGAGTGGAATAAGATATGATTTAGTTAATGATGAATATCTAAAAGAATTAAAACCCCACATTGGAGGTAAGTTGAAAATTGCTCCCGAGCATATTAGTCCAAATGTTCTAAAAGCCATGAATAAAGATAAGGGAAGTTTAGATGCTTTTATTAAAAAATTCAAAGAATTAAATTGTGGAGAATTATCTTATTATTTTATGGTAGCCCATCCAGGTTCAACAATGAAAGAAGCAAAAGAACTTGCAGAAAAAAGAAAAACCCTCAAAAATTCTGAAGCAGTTCAAATATTTACTCCTACTCCAATGACTGTTTCAACCTGCATGTATTATACGGGATTAGACCCTAAAACAAAAAAGCCCCTCTTCATTCCTAAAACCTACAAAGAAAAGAAAGACCAAAAAAGAATTCTTGAGTTAGATGCTTGGAAAAAAGAAAGATAATCACTTCTTCTGAGAAATATATTGATTCCCTTTATTAATGTAAAGTTTATGATAATATTCACAATTTCGAGCAATGCAAACAGATTCATCTTTTATAACTCCAAAATGAAATCTGAATTCACACCAAGGCACATATCTTCCCTCTTCTTCGTCTTTTTTAATAAGATTATGATTAATTTTTAGAACTTTACTCTCAAGACCATCTTTTGCCTTAGTCATAATCTTTTAGCTCAAAAGTGTTTTTAAAGATTTAGAGAAAGATTTATATATATTAAATATGTCACTCCAAAATGATAAAAGCTATTAACATTAAAAACCTAAAATGAAAAAA
>Ga0172367_10001748_pt1 | contig 30939 bp, 21 predicted proteins | sample Lak10m_FD_114542 | JGI IMG/M metagenome (GOLD analysis project Ga0172367, IMG submission 114542) | Freshwater microbial communities from Kabuno Bay, South-Kivu, Congo - kab_022012_10m | ecosystem: Environmental > Aquatic > Freshwater > Lake | place: Democratic Republic of the Congo: South-Kivu...
ACCACCAAGCAGACTAGTATTAGCAATAATGCTACCAATACGGGCTGAACCGCCATCAATCAACCCGATAACATTAGCAGCACCAGCATTTAATTGGGTATTAGCCGTGATTGTACCACCAAGAAGGCTGGTATTAGCAATGATGGTACCAATACGAGCCGATCCACCATCAATTCTGCCTATTACATTAGCAGCACCGGTATTTAATTGGGTGTTAGCGGTAATCGTACCACCAAGCAGACTAGTATTGGCTATGATTGTGGCTATTCTGGCTGATGATGCATCAATACCACCTATTACATTAGCAGCACCAGCATTTAATTGAGTATTGGCTGTTAATGTTCCACCAATAACTGTTGTAACAGCCGATAATGTACCAACATTAACTGTATTTGCATTGGCTACACCAGCAATATTAGCTGATCCAGCATTTAATTGGGTGTTAGCTGTAATCGTACCACCTAATAAACTGGTATTAGCAATGATGGTACCAATACGAGCCGAATCACCATCTATTCTACCAATTACATTGGCAGCACCAGCATTTAATTGAGTATTGGCTGTAATCGTACCACCAATAACTGTTGTGACAGCCGATATTGTACCAACATTAACTGTATTTGCATTGGCTACACCAGCAATATTAGCTGATCCAGCATTTAATTGAGTATTGGCTGTTAATGTTCCACCAAGAAGGCTGGTATTAGCAATGATGTTACCAATACGGGCTGAACCTCCATCAATTAGCCCAATAACATTGGCTGATCCTGCATTTAATTGAGTATTGGCTGTTAATGTTCCACCTAGTAAACTGGTATTAGCTATGATTGTTGCAATTCTAGCCGATCCACCATCTATTCTACCGATAACATTAGCAGCACCAGCATTTAATTGAGTATTGGCTGTTAATGTTCCACCAATAACTGTTGTAACAGCCGATAACGTACCAACATTAACTGTATTTGCATTGGCTACACCAGCAATATTAGCAGCACCAGCATTAAGTTGGGTGTTAGCCGTGATTGTACCACCCAGTAAACTAGTATTAGCAATGATTGTTGCTATTCTGGCTGATGATGCATCAATACCACCTATTACATTAGCAGCACCAGCATTAAGTTGGGTGTTAGCCGTGATTGTACCACCCAGTAAACTGGTATTAGCAATGATTGTTGCAATTCTAGCCGATACACCATCTATTCTACCGATAACATTAGCAGCACCAGCATTTAATTGGGTGTTAGCGGTAATCGTACCACCAAGCAGACTAGTATTGGCTATGATTGTGGCTATTCTGGCTGATGATGCATCAATACCACCTATTACATTAGCAGAGCCAGCAGAAAATGCAGAATTGACTGTTACATTTTCTGATAAAATATTTGCTGAATAAACTTCGATAGATGTAATGTATGAATTGGCATTGATACCTAATGCTCTAATATTTCCTGATACAGTAAGAGTGTTTGCAATTGCAACTGCACCATTTAAAAATGTAGTGTTTGCAACATACAAGGATGGACCTTGATTATCATTATTTAAACCAGTTCCAATAATCTGAAGGTTCGCAATATTCGCAACACCATCTACTCTAAGCCCAAGCCCTGTTGTATTGGATGCTCGAATGGTGCCTTGAGTAACAGTTAAGTTATTTTGTATTGTTGCGCTTGAGCCTGAACCTGATACTTGAAGTGAACCCTGTACAATTGCATTGTTTGCAACTTGTAAACCAGTCCCAGAAGATTGAATAAGAAATGTACCAGAATCTTTTGTGTAATTATTTGCTGCAAGATCATTTGTCTCTGCTAGCACTGAATTGGTGGTTACAATCCAGTCACCAAAAGTATTCGATAAAGAGAGAGGTGTTATTTGATTAGCCATTCGTTTCTTTGCCTAATAGTTTTATTAGTAGATTTTTGATTTCTGATACATCTTCTTTGACTGAACTTATTTCACTTTTTAAATTATTTATCTCTTCTTTTTGAGTTTTTAATAATTTAACTTTCATTAAGTATTCATTCTTTGCAGTGAAGTCTCTATTGGACAGACCCATCGTGCTAGTGTCACGTATAAAATTAGTACCTTCCACTTTTACATTATGTGTTTGTTTCGTACTCATCCAGAAATACCTTCAGGTAGAGCAATCACTCTAATGTCTTTGAGATAGGGTGCAAATGTGGTATCTGAAGAAGTCATAACCACTTTGATTGCATATTTATAGAAGTCATTGTAAGTGATACCACTTGCTGCGCTGGTGTATGAAACAAAATTGTTTGGAATATTGTTAGTACCAGGTGCAGCTTCATATTCATATAACTGGCCATCAAATACTGAAAACTTATTTGAACCATTTACATAAGTCATTTTTTGCCAGTAACCATCTTCAAATACTTGCGTGTCGTTTCTGGACAATATCTTATAGTATACATGAATGTCTGTGTTGACTGGGCGATATGCTGTAAAAAATACTCTCAGGTCTCCTGAATCATTACCAGGTGCAAGTGTAACAGGATAGGTTTGATATCTAGCTATTGCATTGCCACCAGATGATGATGTTTCCCCTGTTACAATTACATTTGCAGGTACAGTATTTGCGGCAGTCACTGAAATTGTTGGTGTGGTCGAATAACCAGAACCTACTGTCGTAACATAAACTGCGATAATATTTCCTGACAGTACATTTGCGCTAACATATGCCTGTTGCCCACCGGGAACATCTGGAGCAGAAACGGTAATATCAGGTGCAGATAGATAACCACTTGATCCCGACATATACCCTTCACCTGTATTTGCAACTGAAATTACACCATTGGAAAGCCCAAGATTATTGATTGAATTTCTTACTGTATAAAGTCTTAACGCATCATCGGCAAGAATTGGTGAAATTCTATTGTCTGTCGTTTGTAATGTGGCCGTAAGATAAAAGGAATTATTTGTATTTGGATTTATGATTCTTCGCCCATTAAAATCATTTAATTTAATGTTCGTATCCGTTGGTGTTCCAAATTCACCAGGGTTAATATTTTTCGCAGAAGTTAAAGTGCCATCACTTTCAATCGTTGTTCGATAAGTGTATGCGATATTTGTTCCTGTTGGCACATAGTGAGTAGTTGAAGTATTGAATTCATCAAACTGTACATTTGCAACAATTGTTGTATTCAATGCCGTATTTGATTCAATTTGTTTAGTGTAGTATGCACCTTGTGGCACAAAAAAATCAATGGAAGGATTTGATGCAGTATTGAACACACAACGATTTACAGTAAACATCAAATCTTTTGTGTCGTCTGGTGTATATGTAATACCATTTTGCGATTCAAAGAAAGAACCCACATAGGGGCTCTTTTGTATTTTACTTAGATTTGTTGGTGTTGGATCTGTAGGTAATAATTTAACTGACGATGCAATTGGAAAATCATTTTGCTGCGCAACCCAAAGTTCATAACCCTTTGCATTAGATTGAATGACGATTGCATAAAGCACCGATGAGTTAATATAAACAGGCGCAGGGAATGTAAATCTTGTATATGCATTTGAATCAAGATACTGAGGATTGCTGGACGTTTTTACGTCAGACGGCAATAAGTTCACAAGAGAATAGTCCAATACTGTTCCTGTTGGATATCCATTGAGTGTAGTAACAATAGAAATTGTTACTGGAATATTTACAGTAGGTTTTGTTTTAAAAAAAAGATCAATTGAACTTAGAAATGCGCCTCTTGGAAAAGAGGTATCATCAATAATAAATGATTGTGCAATTGGATCTAATAATACTGTACTTGTGCCTGTTATAGCCATTTAAAATCCTTATCTTTTTATTGTTACCATTTGCAAACTGAATAAACATGTAATTTTAAATATGTTTTTAAACTTATATATTTCAGTTTCCAAGGTAAAAACTTTAAATTTGTAAATAATAAATCGAAAACTTTTTCAATACATTCTTTGTCATCTTCATCTAAATGCAATGACATTAATTTTAATGTTTCATATGAGTAGATTTTTTTAGCATTTCTTATTTCACCTTGTTCCACTAATTTTGCCACAGGCGACATGACTTCTTCTCTAAACTTTTTCCAGTCTATATTTTTATTTGCTAAAACTGGCCCTATTAAATCATAAATCTCTAAAGCAATTTTATCTTTGGTATTATTGGAATTTGCCATACTTTCATCACGTATTTTTCTTGCCATTTCCAATTCGTAACAGTCATCAGCTAATCCTAACGTTTTTACTGCCGCAGTTGTTAGATAACAACCACTATCACCTCCACATGCACCTGCACCATCTGTACCCACATCCGATAAAGCATCGTTGCATGTAGATTGTGAAGAATTATCTTGCCCAGCAGGTTCACCACCCGCATCGGTGTCATTTATGAATAGTGGACCATTATATGAACCTACATCGTAATTAATTGATGGTGGTTCTGGAGGACCAACGGGCGAATCATCAAAATATGTTCTATCTATAGCAAAGGTATTATAACGAGTTTGTGTTGTTACACCTTTTGCTGTCGTTACTGATGGTGAATACTCTACATCCACAACTTTCTGTACAAGCCCCTGAGCATAGAATGTTGCTTGCCCATAAGTTTTTTCTGTGCCCGGATAGTTTATAAACTTAGATGATCCTAGATACTGAACATACCTATCGTCAAGTCTGAATACTCTTTCACCAACTGGGAAAAGCGCAGGCGGAACATAAAATACACCTGACACATTTCCAACTTCATCAGTTGTTATTTCATTATTATTCGATTCACCAATCGAATACACATCTCCATTTTGATATGAAATATTACCACCCAATGTTGCAACTTTTGTGCTACCATTATATGCAGTAATTTTTACAAATCCACCATAACCGATGGAGGTCATACCTAAGAAAGAGCCTGTTACAACATTAAAAAACATTCCAGTATAATAATCATTCGTAGAAGATGCTTTTGCATCAAGTGTGACCAAATTTGTTGCAAGTGATGGTCCGGCTGGAGAATTAATTTTACCCGCATAATGGGTTTGTGTGATATTAGATGCGCTTACTGATGCTGAAGAAGAAACATAAGTTCCTGATGCGTCAAAGGTAGCATTATATAATGTTGTAAATGAACCTGTCGTATAAGATGTTGAATCTAGGTCATCGATCACATATAATATTTGTGAAGTTGACGAAAGATTTGTAACACTTAAAACTTTTCCAGTTTTTACAAATGTTGTTGATGTTGGTTTATATCCAACAACATCTCCTGCTCTAAATTGCCCAGTAATACTTGTACATCTTAATACATTAGGTCTTCTTATGAGCCTAGAAACTCTCGCATCATTGAAATAAGCATTTACTTTCGTGTTTGTTTTGAAACCTGTACCGACAAATTGAATTTGTTGTTGTCTTATATATGAAATAAGTGAGACATTCGTAACATAAGTTGCAGTTAAATTGTTTGTTAAACTATAATTACCATAATAATCTGTTGCGCTTCTTGATTCCGAGATTGCTCTGTATCCAGTATATTGTGTTTCATATACTTTTTCACCTGTAACTTTTGTTCCAGGTATGGACTGCCAATCGCCTTCTTTCACCAATTGAAGATTGTTTATTGATTGATATGTTCTTAGATTTGGATCAACAAAAAGAAGAGAGGGGGTTCTTACTGTCTCGACCCAATTATCCATTGGAGGGGAAAGTTCAATAAATCCTTCCACATTCCAAGAAGAAAATGCATTTACATCTTGACTTCGACTTGCAAGAGTTTGTTTGACAATTGCCTCTTCTGTGTAAGGTAAAGTTATAATGAACGAGTTACCATTTTTATGTAACTTATATCCTGCTGCCGTCTGCGCTGCTGAAGAAAGCGCACCAAAATTTTTATTATTAAGCGTAGCAGAATTTATAAGCTGAAAGTTTCTAATATTTTTTGCAGATTCAAGAACACCCTTGCGTGTGTTTATTGCGGCCAAAAAGTCATCATTAAATGTATCTGCAACACCAAATGTGGAAAAGTTATCAACTAGTAAACCATTTTTAAATCTATTTAAACCAAGCGCATCAGGTATTTGTAGTGTTGAACTATTTTGTTCAAGTAAATTCAAAGTTGAATAATACTCAATATTATTGATTCTTTCGTTCAATGTGGTAATATCTTTCATTTGCCAATTCTTGTGTTGAACTGGCACAATTGAAAGATTAGAGACAGTTGTAATTATTTCATTTGGTACAAATGCTGTATATGGATCGTGTGTGAGCCTTGCAACTACCAATCCATTTGATGGGTCAGGAGGAAATTGTGGATTTATGGCCGGTACACCTTCTGCTAGAACAAACTCAGCATCTTTTGTAAGCGTAAGTAAATCTTTTCTGCCAAGATAGAAACTATAATCATTTGTAAATGCTGAGGTGTCAATCGGTAATAATGAACCGTATTGGTTGGTGCCTGTCGGTGTTACACTATATTTAAATGTGAAATTACTTGACGCATTTATTCTCGATGGTCTAAAATCAATACAGTCTCTTAACTGGTATGTTGTATTTTTCGAATTTGTATATGATGGTAATTGTGTATAAGTTTCATTTGTATATGAATTTACGCTAAAGTAACCATCACCACCACTGTGCGCATAGAAATCAAAAAGTATCCATAGCCCACCCACCTTTGGTGCACCGGATCTTATACGAATATTTGCATGATCATAAAATGAATCTCTCTGCCCATTATCAAAAATAAAATTTGCAGTTACATCTTTTGAAGTGTCTGAATAGTCAGCAAGAACAGGAGTAGCAACACCAACATTGATAATTTTTCTTATACGTTTAACGTCTGTTACATATAAAGATTGTGGTGTGACATACCCATCAACAGGAGGATTTGGAATGTAAATTTGCCCTTTTACCAAATCGATATAAACACCATTGACGATACCTGAAGCGCCTGCTATACCTAATGATGTTGTGTCGGCTTCGACAAGTGTCTTGGTTCTTCTGATAACAGAAGTGTTGTCTGCATCTATAACATTAACTTTTGCAAATACTGTACCATCAAATGGATCCAAATCAGATGCGAAGAATGTTGCAATTTCTTTACCTGCATCAACAGTAACTGTTCTCGTAGGTGAATTTGTGAAATGAACAATATCACCTTTTGCAATCGTTGAATTTGTTTTTGGATCTGTTACAATCACAATGAAATTTTCTTTAATTGATTCTGCCGATTCGGTCGAACCTGTTCGTATAAAGTTTACAACAGAACTAAAGGATCCGGACATTGAAATTTGCCCTTGAATACCGCCCGTTGTTGTACCAAAAGCAGTGCCTCTATATTCCTGAAGTGTTTGATATGAAGTGTCCGACATAGTAGAGACATATGATTGCCCAACCTCAAAAATCATCTGAGGTTCATCACTGTCTGCTAGAACTGTTGGGCTACTTAATGTTGCAGGGCTTCCTGATTTACCTAAAACGTCTATTGTTGCTTGCCCATACATTACCAAGTTTGAAGATATACCTGGAGCCGCTTTAATTATCGAATTGATATTGTTGATACCAAACTTAAGTGTAAAGTTTGTTGCTGTTGTTGGTGTAGTAGAGAATGGTGCATCGACTGTTGCCGTTTTTGTCGAACCATCATACTCAATAATGTTTCGAATGTCACCTTGCCCCGGTCCACTTGTTAAAATAATTGATGTGCCCGTGTAAATGTTAGCTTTTGGGCTAAATTTATTTACGTTAGTATCGTAAAAAGTTATTGTCGTTGCAGTTGCTGAAGTCGCATTACTCTTCAATTCTTTTGAGGTGATATCAAAAACGTGCGCTCTGTAAATGTATGAGATTGTGTTTGTTGAATCGGTATTACTTGACCCCTGATATTGAATACTTCGTACTCTACCGTTAGCTGCAACTGTTGATGTATATGCAATCGTTGTCTGTGTATTGACTGTTTCTACGTTACCTAAATGGAAATCTACAAGATCACTTTGAGTGAAATCAATGAATGAACCGTTTGCACCAAGTAAAGTATCGACATAGAAGTAAGTGCCATAACTTGGATTTATAGTATTATTGTTAACGCTTGCAGTTGTTCTTGCTCTGTTGCCATCTATTCTTAAACTGTACTGGTTTTCTGCTCTATACCCTTGTACATATGCAACACCAGGACCAGCTGTTAGAATATATTTGTCTGTGCCACCTGGAATAGTATTTGCATATGCATCGATTTTGAAATTCTTGACGATGTAATCACCGTTGGTTTCGTATGTTCGTTTTGCAAAGTAGTCATCAATAGCTGAGTAAGAAGTTTCATTTACTTGTCTTACAATAGTGCCATTTTCAACTCGAACAAGTTCAATAAAGTTTTGATCATTAATAGTTGTATCTGTCAATGACTTTGTGGTAAGATCAAGCGTGATTGTATAACGGTCTGCACCTGGAGCCTGATAGTTTGTTGCACCAATTGCAGGATCAAGTAATGAAGCATCAGTTACATAATCACTTATGAATTCGGAAATTTCTAAACCAACACGCACATTTGGTGTATTTGTATACTTACCAAGTACGATAGTTTGTGGTTGAACTTGTACAAAATTTCCAATACTGTATTGTGAATATGTTCCATCTGGATTTTGAACAGATGAATAGTTATATCCATTTACAACATAAAAAATGCCGTTTGCAATTGATGCAACTGATGCAGTACCAACGGCATCTGATGCAATAGCTTGTGCTATTGATGAGGATGTTTGTGAGATAACATTAGAACCATTTGCAAATTCGCCACCAGAATAATAAGTTACAATCAGTGTTGGAGGATCAGTACCTACTGTTTCTTCTGTTGCTATAACCTGCGCAAAAATTGTTCCTGTATCATCAGTAATAACTTGATTTAAAAAGTCTGCTGCCGTAACGTCATTGTCTTGAAATGTTGGGTTTAATTTAATATACTTTACTTTGGTATTGATCGTTACATTCCCACCTTTAATCGGTGTATTTTGATTAAAGAAATGGTCCGCAAAATTACTAATTTGATTTTGCAGAATCGTCTGAGATTGTGTTAGTTCTCTTCCTTGAACTGCTCGCCCAGGCCTAAAGAGAATTCTATGAAAATTTTTATTAGGATCAAAATCGTCGTAATAAGGATCTACATTAAAATTAAGCATTTTTTTCCCTTAATAGCCTAAAACCAATTTAAATATTTCTGAGCCGTCTGGATTTCTAACAATTGATTTTCTATTGTCTATGTATGCAATGTATCCAGAGTATGGTACTATCTGTGAATCTTGTTTTTGTAAAGCAACTCTTGCTGTCTGTGAACTATTTCCATATAAAATAGAATTAATCACAGGAGTTCCCAAGGTATTTAGTAGCTTTACTGTATTGGTAGTTGAATCGAAACTTAAAACTGTTGCTGTAAATGTAGCATCCTCAAGAGTACCATCTGGTGATTGATATACGGTTTCATCTGGAGTAAAATCACCAAATCCCTGTGATACAATAAAGTTTGTCGTTGTACTATACGTTGACGAATTTGCAACATCAACAGTCACACCATAATATGCGTACGGATTTACTACTATACCAACTTGACGGAAGTCTATATCAGTTGGGAGTAATCCAGACTCACCATTAATAAATGAAGATGTTATCATTAAATGTGTTGCACCTAATTCGGCTGATGGATTAAAACCGTTTCCGCCAACTGGAGAAGGATATGCTACTGCAATTGCACCTGAACCATTTGCTGATGTAATAGATACATTTGCATATGTGTAATTTGAACCTGTATTTGCTACAGTCACATCAATGATTGAACCAGAACTTACAACTGCATTTGCTGATGCATATTGCCCATCACCCGTGATTGTTATGAATACTGGAGATACCGCTTCATCGTATCCAGAACCACCTTGAGTAATGTTTATGGCATCTATACTTCCACCACCTGCAAACTTTAACAAAGGATTAGGTGGATTAAGTTCATATGGCACAGGCATCCATGATTCATCCATAAATTTTATTTTTGTACCGGATGTAATCGTGTACATAAACTTCCATTTATAATCATCTGCGCCCTGAAAAACCTGGTTTGCATTGAATGTACCAGGTTGAAAGTACGGTTCTACTGTTGATTCGCCACCGTTATTATTCCATAAACATTTAAATACTTGGTCATATCTATTCTTAACATAAAATCTTCTTACTAATTTACCATTACTATCCAATTCAAACATATCAACATCATCACGGTAATAACTATAGACAGTATCTGTTTGCCAATTAATTCTTTCTATAACAGGTGACATATCAAATGATGTTACTTTTTTCATAAAGAAAATATTTTTAAATACTGTCTTTAAGAATTTTTGATCTTGTGTGGGAGTTGGAGGAGAACTTTCGTTATCCCATGGTAAAACTCTTGATAAAAAGCAATAAATTGATCCAACTGGTTTACCTGTTACCGGAAGTAGGGCTGTCGGTGAATAGTATACTGAACCTATTTGAAAAAGTTTATCATTGTATGTTAAAATGGACGTATTTGAAGACATTTTTAGCCCTTATTATGCAGAAGTTATAGCAACAAATGTATTAGCTAAATCAGATTGTATGCTAAAGTATTTAAAATAACCAGAACTTGTGGCTGGTATTGTCACTGTAGTCGAATTTACTGTCGAATTAACTGCTGAACATCCATGTGTAACTGTTCTATTTGAACCGCTTGTATTAGTAATCCACATTTCTACGATTTTACCTGGGACATAGTTAGTAAATGAAACTGTCATGTCAGAAACTATGTTAGCTTTAATCATTGAGTTTGCGGTAAAATCTACAGTTATGGCTGTTTGGTTACCCACTAATAGTGAAGGTACATATACAAATCCTTTTGTCGGAGAAACATATCCTGTAAAGTCTACTTGGTCTCCAGTCATTGTTGCAATATTTACGGCTGTATTTGTATTGTTTGCTGTAGCCCAAAATTCTATTCTTGTGCCTTTTTCGGTGTCTGTAACGTTTTGATTTGCGATAAATTCAATTCTAGCATCGGCAAACTGACTGAATTTAGTTGTACCGTATGCATTACCTCCAAGACGCATAATTATATCACCTGCTTGTGCGGCTGTAGGTGATGCGGCTGTACCTCGTGCTCTACGCCCAATGAATGAAGCATAACCACTTGCTTTTGATGCATATGATTCTGCTACGATTCTATTGCCTTCTCCATCGGGGGAAACAGTTGTAATTGTATAACCAGGATTTGATGGAATTCCATACGCACCTCCTGCTGCTCCAGTAATCAATAGAAAAATTCCATTTCCGGGCATAGAAGAATTTTTAATTTCCATTCCATAATTTGAAGTGACATTTCCAGTTACAATTAGGTCACCAGTGATAGTTCCGCCTGTCTCTTGTACGGAAGTATTTGCTAGATCAAATGCTGCTTGAGTAAATAGATTAGCTGCCGCAATATTAGCATCAATTCTAGTATTAATTACCGAATTAGCCGAAGCCGCATTAGCATCAATTTCACCTCTTAGTGTTGCAACATTAGCCGTAATTCTAGTATTAATTACCGAATTAGCCGAAGCCGCATTTGATGTAATATATGAATTTACATTTGAATATAAAGTTGATAGAGTAATTATACCAGTTGTATCACTATCAACGTCAACAACAACAAAGACTGTATTTGCTTCGTTCGTGTCTAGTGTAGATATATCTGGTAATTCTGTTATTTTTACTGTGGACATTTTTTACCCTATTAATATTATTTTACCGTCTTGTGTTGTTAAACTTAAACCACTTTGTGTGGTTATTTCAGACAAAAATCTTGTACCCAAATAATTATATATTAACACATCAGTGCTTTCTACATTTCTTCTAATTGATAAATTAGCACTTGTTGATGTGAAACCTACTGCGCTATTTAGTGTAATGATACCACTTGGATAATGAATCGCTGTTATGTACCCATCAAATTGGCTGGACGAATTTGATATTCTTACATTATCACCCGTGAATGCTATATCAATTAATTTATTTTGCGAATTGCTGTATTGCCCATTATTGATTAGATCATATTGATTTGTAATGGTAACTATATTTATTTGTGTATTGGATGTTTCCACATTTGCAAAAGCAACATTTGCAAATGCTAAGAATACATTGTCCTTTATGATTGCTGTATTACTTACGTGATCAACTGATACGATTTCGGAAAATACATTTGGTCCTTTGGCGCTTCTTATTGTAATTTCTGCTCCAGTAGCAATAAATTCTGCCAAGTTTGCGCCAACCAAATCATTAAATTTTAGTATATTATTACTTGTGTTTTCAAAAGTTCCATAGATATTGACATGTGAACCTGCATCACCAGTGTAATAACCAAGTGTGTGATTATTTGAATAATGTTCCTCTTTTTCATCTTTTACTATACCTTCAGCCTTCAGCGCATTATAAGGTATGATTTTTGTGCCTGAAGGATGCAATAGACCAAATAATACTTCTTGATACGCATCAAACGATTTCTGTACTACAAGTTGATATGAAAAATTATTGTAGTCTTGATTTTGGAGAACTTGGAAGGAGCTAGGAAAACCATCATCGTTTAGGTATTGCCCTTGCCCAACAATAAGCCCGTTTAGGAATCTAGCTGTAGCCCTTGCTGCACCGTTTCCATATGTTCTTATACCATTTGTGTAAACCGGATTACCTGATGCATCTAATGTATTATATGATGTAACTAGGTCAAGATGAATGTTTGAACCTACAAGTCTATTAGTTACATTTAATTGTAAGTTTGTTTTTGTGCTTGATGTGTAATTATAAACACGTAAAATATATTTTGAATCAAGTGGGTTACCGTCAGCTTCCAATAATTGTATTGAACTTACGTTTGCTTTAAATACTGCTTCTTCTAAAGAGTTTCCTTGATAAATTGCTTCATCAGTTTTTACTAGATTAGATGTTACAACATTCTTAACCACAAGGTCTCTAACACGCAACGAGACTTGAGGTGCAGAAATATAATCTTCACCATAATTTTCAATTGTAAAGGATGTGATTGCTCCGATACCTCTTTCGTCTGGTATTGCTTCTAGAATTGCACTGTCACCTAAAATACCACTTACACTTAGTTCCGCTCCTGATCCTGTAGATGGAGCACCAGACGAATCTACAATTGTAATTGTTGGAAGATTACCTTTTTTGTAACCCAAACCCCCCTTCGGATAAGTTATTATTTCCGATTGAGTATTTTGGTATGAATATTGTACAGAAATAATTGAGCCAGTTCCATTAACGGAAACATTTGCATTAGCACCTACTCCTGTACCACCAGAAAATATAATCTTATCACCTTCCGAATATCCTGTTCCCGGAATATCTATGTTAATTGGACCAAGAATACCCAGTGTACCAAGAAGCCCCTTTACTTGCCCCGCAGGATCTAAAGTATCATATATCGACAGCGCATCAGCAGTTGGAAGTGAGGTATAACCACCACCGCCATTGTTAACTAACACCGATTCAATTGGATAGGTTGAAAAGCTTGCAAACGAAAGTGAATATGCTAGATTGCCAGTTAAATCTGCCGAGGTATTTGCAGGAAGAAATGCATATTCTGTTAGATTACCTTTGAATGTTATGCCTGTATTTGCTAATCTTACCCATGTTCCTGTTGGTGTACTGTTAGTGTTATCAATAAAGAAATATTCTGAATTTGCCACAGTTACAGTATAAGAACCATTTAAATTCAATTCACTATTTGCACCAACGATATGAATTGTATCACCTGTTGTTAACCCTGTTGTGCTTGTTGAATTGCCTGTAATGATTGTAGCATTAGCATAATAATCATGAAGGTATAATTGTAAAACACTTGCTCCACCTATCTCTGTCGATCTTATTGCGTTTGAGAGAAAATTTGTTGGAATAAAGTTAACATTGATTTCACCAGCTGGATCAACAGCAGATACGTTTGCAATTGCACCCGAGCCACCGCCCCCTGTAAATCTAATAACAGTATTTGGATCAGGTCTGTAACCATAACCACCATCTATAACATTGACTGCACGAATAGAACCTTGTGTAACTTCATTTACAAATGCAGTTGCTCCAATACCGTCAGTTGTATTTAAACCACCAAAGAAAATAACAGGATCACCCGTCTTGTACAATTGCCCTCTTTTAGCAGGATCAATATTAACTGTTGAAATAGAACCTAATATTTTTGCCGTAAGAGCAGTCGAACCCGTTGTGCCTTGAGGAACAACTTTACTGTCTTTAAAATACAATGTTCTATTATTGCTGTCTACTACTGTGACATTTTCACCTGATTGAAATAATCTTTGAATGTTGGAAATATAAACTTCTATTCTATTTCCTACGGCAATCGCCCTCTCTATTGTTGCGATTGATTTTGATGTGTCACCTACTACTCTTAAGTTGTCAGTAGATAGCCATTGTTCATCGTTTGTAGCAAGACGTAAACTTTTTGATATGTACCATTTACCATCTGAAGCTTTGAAAACCGCATCTCTTGTTAGGAATATCTCAGCATCGGAATTGTACAGTGCTCTGAATAAAAATTCGTATGAAGCAGGAGTTCCTTTTTTTCCATAAAGTTGCTTTGCTATTTTTATTAATTTAGCTTTATCAGTTAGTACATCTTTAGGAAAATTTGGAAGAAATTCATTTAAATAATAATCAATAAATTTATTATATGTTTCGCCTGGATTAATAAAATCTATATCATTATTATCTAAAAGATTTTGTGAACCTCTAATGACACCTTCTTTACCACCACCTATATTGATTTGTTCCATCCATTCATAGTATGCTTGAATAAATGCAACAAATGTCTGATAATCACTTTCACTGCGAATGAATTCAGGTAACTGTTGAGATACCCTCGTCGAAATTCTTTTGGCGAAATCTGTACTCATTGTTATGATAAGTTATTGATTGTTACGTTAATGGAACGAGGATCGAATTCATCTAATGCTACTATTTTATTGAATGTTGATGATAGTATTGTAGAATCTGGTACTACTGAAAGAGTAAACTGCCCAAGAGGATCATTTATATTAATTGGAGCAAAATCAGTTAAAGTAATTAAACCTTTTTCATAATCTACTGTTCCTGCCGTAGGATTTAGAATTACTTTTAGATTGCTTGAGTTATAGTAGTAGGTCCTAAGCGCACCTAATTTACCTTCAAGCTCTGCTACGGCAAAAGCAAATCCACCTAAAGTGTCACCGGGAGCAGGGGTAATTGTGACAGTTGCTTGTGTGTAATTTGCTCCAGGATTGCTAACAATGATATTTAACACTCTACCTGATGCAATGACTGCATAAGCTTCTGCTCCCGTGCCATCTCCTGAAATAGTAACAGTCGGCGCCCTCGTGTATCCAAATCCTTGATTAACAACACTTATAGATGCTATGCCACCTGTAACAGTGGGTACTTCTTCGAAGAAAACATTTTGTCTTTGGAGATTATTTGAACTGGTATCTCTAATTGTAACACCAGGAAAAGAACTTATGCCCGCATTGAAATAATTTCTTTTTATTTTAAACCCAAAATTTAGTGAATAGGTTGTCGATGTTGTAAGAGATGGATATAATTTTTTCTGTACTCTAACTGTCGTATCATTTGTTATGATTGATGCGTCTGTTGTCTGTATGTTTGTTATAAGTTCAGGTAATTTAAACGTTGAATTAAATGTATTTAATGTTTGCAACCCAAATGTTTTGATCGTATTGATGACACCATCTTTTATTTGCCCTGCGCTGGCCGTTGTCTTTCTTGCATCATACAATACAGTTGTGTTCAAAAGTAAATAGTTATAATCTGGATCAACAATAACAGGTGAAACTGTCAGTACACTGATTGGTTTAATTACTTCTGTAATTATTTTTTCTTTCTGCGTTGGTGTTAATGTAAATGCACCAAATGGTTTTATTGCGCAAAATAATTGCCCATAAACAGGCGGATCATTCTCTTCTCCTCCCCAAACAGAAACAGATTCTATTGGTAGTGATGTTGAATTATTTTTTATTAGAAAAATATAATCCTCTTTTGTTACAGCCCTTCCTTGTGTCAGATAAGCTTTTGGTGCAGTGTATTTAATTGATTCAATACTTTCTCTTTCTGCACCATTATATGCTGCTGTGATTGGTGAAACAATCGTATTTGAAAAACCCCCCACGCTTGACATGATAGTAAAACTGTTTGCTCCTGATGCTAAAGAACCATTTGTGTTAAGATAGGTTACATTAACTAAATTATTATTAATAAGTTTTTTACCTAGAATGCCATCCCCAAAATATATTTGATAATTACCATTCATACCTTCTTGGAGAAAATATACTTTGCTTTCAGAATTTAAGGACATATATTCTGTTGCAAGAGTGTATGTTTCTGATGATGTATTTGAAGATGACACTTGAACTGATACTGAAAGTGTACCAGTATCTATATTTGAATCTGGTATTTCAAAAATTTGTTGTGGGTTTGCTGCCGAATCATACAAAAAGTTATATGCTGCTGCAATTCCCTGAGAAATTTCTAGATCGTTGAATGTTGCAGTATTTGCCGTAACATTTACCGTAACTGCATCCGTATTAACGAAGGTGTAATTAACACCATCAACAGATTCAGAAAGAAAAGAAGTGAACTTAGGTAATGTTAATGACCCAGCCGTAACTTGATTCACGATAAGTTTGATAGTTGCCTTTGGTGCTACAGCAGATTTTGGAATGTAATTTAATAGTTTTGCATGAGATACCACTGAATTTCTTTGAACAGAAGAGTCCAAAAACATTTCGTTTGCTACCATATTTAAATAGTAAGCATTATACTGAGTGTTATATGCAAGTAGATCAACTAGAACAGAAAGCGCAGAACCTTCATAGTTATAGTCTTTAAGCGCATCTTGTTGCTTAAGAAAGGATTTAAGACTTTCTTTGATTCCACCAAAATCTAAATTTGTAATTTGTAAGCCTGAGTTAGCTGACGCCATTATCTTGTCCTCTCAAGGATTAAGTTTATTGCTGTTGGTTCGACGTCATTACCAATAAAAAATTCTAGCCCAACACTATATCTATTATTGTCAATGTCTTCATCTACAGTAACTTGAGTTAGTCTAACCCTAGGTTCATAATAATTTATTGTATCTTCAATTTCTCTTTTGATTGACTGTGCAGTTAAGAATGAAATGGGTTCAAAAAGAAAGTTTTCCACTCTTGAGCCTAAATTTGACTGAAATGGGCGTTCATATTTTTTAGTGAGAAGTAAATGTCTCACTGATCTGATGACTGCCATCTCATCGTAGCTAACAGATATATCACTTTTTCCAGGTGTTCGTCTGAAAGAAAGGTCAATATCCGAATATAATCTTTTTATTGTCTGTGCCATTTTTATTATTTATCGTAGGAGTAAAATGACTTTTTAAAACTCGCAAACCAGTCGGAAAAAATTCTAGGCCGGAACGAGGATTTTCGAAATTTTTAAATTACCATATTATTTGACGTATTTGCCAAATTATTCTTCAAAGTTTCAGTACCAATCAAATTGTTAATTAGATATGTTTGAGTATTTCCTAAATTATTGAAAGTGCTTACAGTTACAGTATCTAAAACAATACTTGTTGCATTTGTGAAAAATTCCCAATCAGAAGTTCTTCTGTAATGAATGAAAGTATTCAAAGTCTCAAGATTAGTATTGATCGTCAATACTTGTGATTGAGTTACATTTGAAACACCCATTCCATTATCTGAATTATTTAGAGTAGTTAAATTTGAGTTAACCACATACACATTTGAATTGATCTCGGGACCTACAAAGAGGCTTGTCATACTTCCCAGTAATGGAGTAGTATTTTGAATTTTATCCGAAACACTTACAACACGTAATAGAAAATTACCAATTGATGATGCGCTATCCAAACTAGGAATAGTATCCGTATTTGAGGTCATCACGTTTACACCCGAAACATTGTCCGTGTGTGAGGCGAAATAACCTAATTCATTTGCTAAATTCTGCGCAGTTATTAGAAGTGTATCATTTGCAGAACCCGAATCTGAATCAAATTCATGTGTTTGAATGAAATCTATAATTGCAGTTGTGTTTGCAATTAATAAGTTACAATCATTTGCTAAAGGATTTTTGTAGTATTTTGTCAGTACCACATCTCCATTTGCAATATCATCCTGTTGCCATTGACTTAATTCAATTGGAGCAGCATTTAGATATGCCTTTGCTTGTGGAGTCAAATACTGCGCATCACCAAATTTATTGGTATCAAAGTTAAACCCCAATCTTTCAAAAATACTAGCCATGTATTCCTCACATTAATGGTATAGGTGTGCTTGTTCTTGGATGTCGATGCAAATTAAACAGAAGTCTGATTAATTCCATCGATCCTCTTGCATCAGTGACTATTACTCCAGAATTCAATGGAGCAAAAACACTTATTGCAGAAACTATTGGTCCTAGAGTTTCAACACCTAAAGTTGAAAATAATTTAAATCCGGCCGTGACATTTTGCGCTGACGTAATTGATTGTTTTGCCGCAATCAATCCACCCACATTTAAATCACCATTTATATTAACACCACCTGCGGCAGTAAGTGAAATTTCACCTGTGGCGGATCCAGCTATAATATCCACATCACCATCTGAACGAATTCTAACATCTTTTGCTGAAATCCGAGAATTTCCTAAAACAGTTTGAAAACAATCCTTTTCTACCTGAGTATATGCATCACCTTTGATATTCAGTACAGAATCGCCTTCAACTGTAATATTGCACACACCTTTAATCAAAACATTGTTATTTTTAGCAATGATTTCATATTTATCTGCAACTATTTTGTATATTTGTTGCCCATTTGATTGAATTTCTGTAAACGTACCGGTCCTGTGCTGTAATCTCACTCTTTCTGCACCGGGAGTATCATCCATTTCAAATGTATGCCCAGATTCCGTCTGAATAACTTGATTAAGTGGATATTTTGCATCCCAGTCGGATGCTGGCTCAGTCCATGAGTAATCACCTGCGGGCTTTAGATTAAAATACTGTTCTTCTTCTTTTGCTTGACTTGTCATGATTAAGGTTTCCCATAAGTTTTTGGATTTGCTAATTGTTGCGCTGATTCTGCTGCTGCTCTACCATTTGCAACTGTCGTGATAGCTGTATTTGTCGTTGAAATTACATCAGAAACTAAACCTTTAAATTCAGAAACTATTCCCGTATTTGAACCTCCCGATAGAGTAAATGACAATGCTGAAAGTAATGAATTTTGTAATGTGGCTAAACAATCCTGAAGCATTTTTAGTAAATATGCAGGTAAACTAAGTAGCCATGCGATCATGAGTCTTACTAATGTTATATATTGGGTGATGACTAATATTACATCGTTAAAGAAATTCAATATTTTTTGTATTGTCCTGACAAATGCTCTCAGAGATTGAATTACACCTCTTATTTCAGTTGCAATTGTGCTACCTGAAGTAGAATCTGTGAGGGTTTGAACTGCTCTGATGGCGGCTTGAACAATTGCCAAGTCTTTAAGTGCTTTGATTGCTTCCTGAAACCTAATATTGTTTCTGATATCACACACATGCGCACGATTATCATCAGATTTCTGTACACCAGTGCCCTTTTTGGTATAAACAAGCGCAGGTATTGTTGGGCTTCCTGGGCGCATTACTTTCTGCGCAGGAGTGTCTGTGTATACAATTGGTGTATCACTTTTTGCGGCAGCCGCTACAGCAGGATCATTGTATCTTTTAGCATATGCAGAAAACGCTCTTGGTGTTTCATCGACAATATCATCTTGTGGAATTGAGACAAAAACACCTGTAACAACTGGTGCTTGTTTACTTTCTCCATCCAGAAAGAACCCCGTTACCCAAGTGCCTTCGATTGGTGCGCTAAAACTTTTTCCAAAATTTGGTGAATATGCTACTGTGGCCCATGGTAAATTTTCTGTTGGCAGTTCATCTAGATTTGATGTGTGTGAACCGTAAATTCTAACTTTACATCTACCAGCATTTAGTGGATCTTCATGATTTTCTATAACACCAATCCACCAATTTAATCCATCATCACCTAATTTATTTTTAAAATAATCCATTATAGTTTACCTCTTATGGCATTTTCTAAATCACCAGAATTAGTATAGTTATCAATAGAGCCACCGAGACTGTCTCTGACAACTTCAAGTATTGTTTCATACTTGTTATTAACGTCAATTATGTGTCTGACAGCCGTTATCATATAATTACCTGAGTGGTATATATCTTTATTACCATTTTGTATTCCTGAACCATCTTTTCCACGATTAGATGGTAGACTTATGCTGATTATCATTCCAACTGTTAAATTAGGATCACCGGGAAGTGATATTTTTAACCTTGAATAATGTGAAAGCGCGATTTGAGCAGTTCTATTTGGTATTGAATTTTCTGAAAATGTATCATTTGCAACTGCCCAAGGTTTCTCAGAAATGCCTTTAGCCTTTTTTTGATTTGAATTTGTCGTAACAACTTTCAGTACAGAATCAAAGCATTGATTTGCAGTTTTACCTAATCTATTTTTCAAATTCGGAACGATGGGATATAAATTTAATGTGACGGATTTATCGAAATATTTTTGATAATCAAAGTTTGTTTCTTTATATGTCATCGTAAAGGGATCGATAGAAATTAATTTATTTGCAAAAGCTCCTGTTGTGATTCCATATAAAGTGTCAAATGTGTCCAAGAAAGAAAAACTTTTAATTGATACTAGATTTCTGGCTATTTCAGATGATAAATTTTCAATAATAGGTGCATTACCTAAATTTCTGGGAATGTATGCGTAGTAATTGTATGGGCTCTGTGAAAATAAATTTTGTAATGAGTAAAAATTAAATCCTTCACTATTTTCATAGAACACGAAATCAGCACCAATTTTTCCTATCGGTATTGCATAGTTGGATAGCCAATTTATGGTCTGAAATGGATTTTTAAATGGTATAACGAAATCAAATATGCCATCCGTTTCCTGTATTCTTATGTATTTTTTGTCAATTTTCAAATAGTTGTATAATACATCAAATACTATTTCTGATACTTTTTTACCGGGATACGATTTACTAATTTTAATTTGCTCTGAAAGCAGTAATTCTTCCGAGCAGAAATGAATTGAATATGTTTCTGTTGCGTTATTATTTAATAATCTTTCACTTACTCTATATACTCTGAAATATTTTTCTATTGTTGCTGCATCAGATGCATTTATTGTTTTACTGAACTTCAATTTGATATAATCAAATCCAGAAATTCCTAGTCTTTCTATTAAATGTAGCGAATCGTTGATTACAATATTTCCACTTATAGAACCTTTAAAAATATCTTCATAGTAAGATATTTCTACCAACATGTTTTTTAGGTTTCTTTGCCCGCTTGCTGTAATTATATAAACTTCTTCCAGATTATAGTCATCTGGTGTCAACATCGACTTTATTTGCTGTGATGGTCTTTCACCATAATTTGTCTGTATTGTTAGAGGTGAACCTCCTGCAACTTGAATTAATTCTGCCATTATCTAACCTGCATTAAGGAAGAAAATTCTTCTTCGAAATTACCAACATAAGAATTATTCAAAATTTTTATTTGTCTGCGACTTTCATTTAAATCATATTCATAGTCGAATATTGTTTTAGTTTCTTTTGTTGTTGAGACCGTTACGTTTGTATTTGCGACAGAATATGTTGTGTTTGATTGCACTAATGCATTATAGTCATCTTCAGTTATTCTAATAGTTGTGATATCTTCATTTTCATCATTTGTTATTTTTACAATTTTACTGTATGAATAAATTTCTGTATTTGTATATTCAAAAGGTGTCATTGCTGCCGTATTTGCATCAGTTGCATACTTCGTATCAATATAAGCAAGAAAGTTATTGTAATCAAGCGGCCAATCCCACAATGGATTTAATAGTTCATTCGAAAGTAAAACCACCCAGTACCGATAAGGATTGCCATAGTATTTTTCTGCAACTATTTCTGGGCTGTCACCATCTTGAATTGCATATTCATAAAATAACATTGGATTATTTCTAAATTTTTCTAGTAATCTTGCTCTTGCTATTAGATTAGTCAAAATAATAGGAGAACCATTTTGGTCTCTTGTCACTATTTTTGGTAAAGTATCGAAATAAAACATTAGTAACCTTCTTCGATTTTATTTTTATCGATGATAACTATTTCTTTAAATTGAAGTGACAATCTCGTTTGTACGGCTGATCCATCATTAAAAGTTGCCCATCCATTCGGTGCATAATCGACACTAATATTTTCCAGAACACACTCACCAATTCTATGAACATTTTTATTTTCCGCACCCTTGTAGAAAAAATTTATGTTAAAGGTATCTGGAACTTTCAAAAACATTCCCTGACTAAAAAACGCTGTAGGATTTATTTCTGGTGCAGATGCGCTTTTAAATGCCTTTATGATTGCCTTAACCTGTTCTGCTTCTTCTTTACTTGATGGAGACAGAAGAAAATCAAATTGAAATGATCTAAAGCCTACACCTCTGAATAAAACTTGCAATTGTTCATTCACTGCTTGCCCAATCTGTTTAAGAGCCAAATCTGGTAAATTGGATGTACCAAGTCTATTTTGTGCAAATTGCGACACAATTGTGCGCACAAATGGATCAGAACCGACTTTGTTTGCTATTCCATTTGCGTCTGTTTGCCCGCCCCCACCTTTGACATAATCAAATACAGAAGAACCAAGTTGTGCAGCGAAATAAGGTTTACCAAGAGATTCTGTTAAAGATAATTCATTATAACCACTTGAATATATAACATTTAATGTATCTGGAACATATAAACTTATCGTTGTAGAATCTTGCCTGACGACATCCAGTACCTTAAGCGCATCCAATACATTTTTAACATTTTCGGCTTGAAACTGTTGTGGAATTTTACTAACTGCATCTGTAATACCACTGACTGTTGGGGTTGAAGTTACAGACTGCGCAGTATTTGCTGCAATATTTCCAATATTTATTGCAGCATTCAAAAAATTTGTTCCAAGTTGTTGTGTTGGTTGCTCAGATTGTGGTGCAGGAGTTCTTATCGTGAATCTAATTACATGTGCCCTAGCAGGATTTGCTCCTAAATCACTTGGATAACGATAAGTGCTTAATTGGTATTTGTTACCATAAAGTGCTTTAAGTGGACCATTGACGGCACCAGGAATTGAAATACCTGCTATATTTGTTGGTATAGATATAGGCATGATTATCTTTTTTAAATGGATTATATATATTTATGTCTTATTCCGGCAGATTTCTACCAAAAAATCCTCAAAAATACAGAGGTGACCCCACAAATATAATTTATCGTTCTACCTGGGAATGTAGAGTGATGAATTGGCTTGATCAAAATGAATCAATTATAGAATGGGGATCAGAAGAAATAGTTATTCCTTATCGATCTCCAGTGGATAATAAAATACACCGTTATTTTCCAGATTTTTACGTGAAAGTTAAACAAAAAGATGATATAATTAAGGTTATGATATTGGAAATTAAACCTGCAAAGCAAACAAAACCTCCAGAAAAGAAAAAAAAGATCACAAAGCAATACATTAATGAAGTTGTTACGTGGTCAATAAATCAATCGAAATGGAGAAGTGCTATTGAATTTTGCAAAGATCGAAAGTGGAACTTTTATGTTGTTACCTCTAACGACGGAAGCAGTTTTAAATTGTTAAATGAAAATCAATTCTTAATATAATTTACATTTAATGCTTCTGACATTTTTTGATTAAAATTGTCATAATAGGATTGACTAAAAAATAATTTCATGTTACCTTCCGTTCAGATATTTTTTATGTATTTATTTTTTATGAGGATAAAATGATAAAATGATTAGATTACATGTATTAGCAGTTCCACATAGCGTATCAACTAAAGAGTACCTAGTGTGCGCATTTACACAAAAAGTTATTAATTTTTGTAAAATGTTTAAAGATGAAGGTATGCACGTAATTCATTATGGGCATGAAAATTCTGATGTTATTTGTGATGAACATGTCACAGTTATGACACAGGATTTACTTGAAAAAGTCTATGGCGTTTATGATTGGAAGAACCGAGGGCTCCGTTACAATCAAAATGATGAAGTATTTAAAACATTCAATGAAAATTGTATACGAGAAATAGCAAAACGAAAACAACCACATGATATTATTCTTTGCTTTTTTGGTGTAGCACAGAAACCAGTATGTGATGCTCATTCAGATTTGCTCTGTGTTGAACCCAGTATTGGTTATCCTTCACATTTTGCTCCATATAAAGTTTACGAATCATATGCGGTGATGCATGGATTACAAGGGCAGGAAAAAATCTCCAATGCAGAATATAAGTTCTATGATGCGGTAATACCCTCTGCATTTGATTTTTCCGAATTCGATTTCAAAGATTGGAGTCAAAAAGAAGATTATTTTTTGATGTGTGGCAGAATTACGTGGTCAAAAGGTGTCTCAATTGCTGCTCAGGTCACAGAAAAGATTGGCGCAAAACTTATTTTAGCAGGGACAACCGATGGTCCAAGTTATTGTGAATTGGGCAATGAATGGCCAAAACATGTTGAGTATGTTGGTTATGCTGATGTTGAAACAAGAAGGCGTTTAATGTCTGGTGCAAAAGGGTTATTCTGCCCAACAATTTACAATGAACCTTTTGGTTATGTTGCAATTGAGGCAATGCTTTCAGGTACACCAGTTATCACAGTAGACTGGGGTGCATTTACTGAGACTGTTCAGCATGGGGTAACTGGCTATCGATGTAGAACATTTGAACAGTTTGTATGGGCAGCAAAAAATATCAACACAATTTCACCATATGCTTGCCGACAATGGGCCACCGAAAACTATAACTTCAAAAAAGTCGGCAAAATGTACCGAGAATATTTCGAATCAATTATCAATGTTTCAAAGGGTACAGGTTGGTACACAGAAAATAATGAAAGAACGGAATTGGAATGGCTTACGAAAACACAACCAAGAGATCCCAAATCGTTCAAAGAAATACTGAATTGGTACAATGAAAAGAAGGAAGGAAAATTAAAATTTTTGCAAATAGGTGCAATGGATGGGGTAAGTCATGATGAGCTTCATTCGTATGTAATGTGCTTTGACTGGGAAGGTGTTTTTGTTGAACCTCTACCTGATATGTTTGATAAGTTGGTGGATAACTATAGTCAGAAATATGGGCTTGAATTTGAATGCGCAGCCGTAACTGAGGCTGACGGAGAAACTGAAATATATCGGGTGCCACCGGGAACAGAAAATGTAGAAGACTGGATGTATGGTTGTTCCACTCTTGTTCCGGAAAAACATCTTGAATATGTACGCCCTCTGATGGTCAAAGAAAATGTTAAGACAATATCTCTTAAAACTTTGGTTGAAAAATATCATTTGCAAGATGTTAATTTTGTTCAAATTGATACTGAAGGTTATGATTTCAAAATCTTTATGCAAATGGAGGGCTTGATAAATCCTGATTTACTTAAGATTGAAATTGCACATATTACATATACCGATACAGTATACATGAGATATACGCTTGATCAAAAAGGTTACAAGACCTTCATCGATGGTTACGATTTAATAGCTTACCGCTTCTAGTATAAATAGAGGATGACTTCCACACTTACACAACTAGCAACACAAAAAACTGCACTGGAACAAGGATTCTTGTCCAGGCAGTCTGTTGCATGGTTTCAGGAAAAAATTAGAGAACTAAAAAAACAGCCAAAACAGTTGGCAGCAGAAATATTGAATGACAAAACAAGAAAGACACGTAGATTTGTAATGGGTGGGCTGTATCACTTTTTCTATGATCCTCTTATGAAAGATGGCAATAGATTGCCATATTATGATATTTTCCCTCTAGCAATACCACTACAAAAAGACATTGATGGATTTTTGGCGTTAAATTTACATTATCTTCCTGTAAAATATCGAGCATTATTTATGGAGAAGTTAATGAATTTTGCATCATTAAATGCTGAGGATGATCCTAAGAGAATAAATGTTACTTACGATATATTGAATGCAACAAAGAGATATAGTGAATTTAAACCATGTATTAAAAAATATTTAAATTCACAAATACAATCAAAAATTATTGCCATAGAACCTTTTGAATGGGAAACTGCTTTATTTTTACCTACTGCTATGTTTAAGGGTGCAACTCAATCTAAAATTCACAAAGAATCTATCAATAAAATAAAAGGTAGGAATTACTAATGGCGGGCTCAATTGCAGAATTTAAATCAAGCTTTTCGAAGGATTTAGCAAGACCTAATAAGTTTGAGGTAGAAATACCGATTCCTATTGGAATGATTCCTTATCTTGGAAAAGCTAGATCGCTCAGACTTAGGTGTGAGGCTGCTGATTTACCTGGCAGAACACTTGCAACGACAGAAATGAAAATTTATGGCATTCAAGAGAAATTTCCATACATGACAAGTTATCCTGATATCACGATGACATTTATCGTTGCCGATGACATGATGGAGAAAAAGTTTTTTGATGCATGGATCAACTGGATTAATCCAACAATAAATTACAACATTAAATACAAAAAAGATTATGCTGTAGCCATTCGTATAAAACAATATTCTGTTACAAATGAAGTTAGTTATTTTGTTGATTTACAAGATGCATATCCAATTGCAGTAAATGACCTAAATCTAGATTGGTCATCTGATGGATATCACAAACTCTCAGTTACATTTGCATACACGCAATGGAGAAATACATCACTTGAAGCACTTGCAATGGAAGCACTTGAATATAATCTTGCAGAAATTGTAACTAATTCCACCCTTGGTTTTGATAGGGTTGATCCAGCAACACTTCTACAAGCTAATGTAAACGAATCACTTAGGGAATCTTCAGGAACTGATATAGGTCCGCTTTAATAAAATTATGGAGTGAAAATGCCATTACCAAAAATTGATAATCCGATTTATGATCTTGTATTACCGTTGTCAAAAAAGAAAATAAAGTTTAGACCTTTTCTGGTCAAAGAGCAAAAGAATTTATTCATGGCAATGGAATCTGGTGATAGAGAAACGATTGAGCAAAATATAAAACAAGTTTTACACAATTGCACTTTAAATGATGATATTGACATTGATAAACTTCCCGTACTTGATATTGAATATTATTTTATTCAATTAAGAGCAAGATCGATTGGTGAAATTGTTGAAAACAAATATCGTTGCGACAATGAAGTTGAAGAAAAAAAATGTGGAAACATTATGGAAGTTTCCGTCAATCTCCTCGATTTGCAAGTTACAAACTTGGTTGAAAATAAAGATGAGATACAAATAACAAATGAAATTTTTATAAAACTTAAATATCCAGAATACTCGATTCTTAAGAAAGTTACAGATAAAACTGATGTTACTGATATTGCATTTGAAATGATTGTAGATTCCATTGAGCATGTTTATGATGGTGAACAATATTACTATGCTTCCGAAGTACCAAAACAAGAATTGATGGAATTTATTGAATCACTTAATCAGCAACAGTTTTCAAAAATTGAAGATTTTTTCACGAACTTACCAAAGTTAGAAAAGAAAATACAAATTAAATGTTCTAGATGTGGATTTGACCACTCTCTAGACGTTGAAGGTTTAGAAAGTTTTTTCGGTTAACTTTTTGTCATGACAATCTGAGAAATTATTATAAAACTAATTTCTCTTTGATGCAGCACCACAAATATAGCCTCACTGAACTTGAAAATATGATACCGTGGGAGCGAGAAATATACATTGCAATGCTTGTACAATATATTGAGGAAGAAACCCTTAAATTAAAACAAAGACAGAGCGAAAGAAAGAATAGATGAACTATTACGAAGCAGCAAAAGTAAGAGGAACAAGCTTCGGAGATTTAATGAGACAAAAACTCATTTCTGGTGAAGGAGTTTTTTCTTCAATTCGTTCATCGTTTTCAGATAGAAAATTAGCTAAAAAGATAGGTAAAAAAGAAAAGTTTGACATTTTAAATATCGCAAAATTTTTAACCGGAGGTAGTACGTTAGCGCCTGTATTGGTGGGAAAATTATTGGGGCGATCAAAAGAAGATATTGAATACTTTAGTGGTATAAAAAAGAGAAAAACATATACAAGACAATCATCATCGATGATTGAAAGAGTTTTGAGTAATAAAAATATGTCATCGGATAGTGAAGCAGTGCCAGTTCTAGAAGAAATATTCACTGTACTCAAACAAACTGAAGAAGAACGTGACCTAGAATTTGAAACATTAAAAGCTTTTGAAAAGGTACAAGCTAATCTAGAAAAGGATCGTCATCAAGAAGTAATGAATGTCTTTATTCGCGCTATTCGTAAAAAGAGGCGCGATTATATGAAATCTGGAAAGATTCAAATTGCACCCAAAAAGATGGGCTTAGATAAATTTTTAACTGGTGGTTTGTTTGCGCTTGCTGGTGGTGCAGCATTTGCATCAATAAAACCACCTAAAGATGAAAAGCCTGAAATGATGCCTCCTTCTCCTCCAACACCTGATATAACACCCGAAAAACCATCAGATGATTTTGCTCGCCCGGTGGGTGTACGCCCCTCAACACCATTGAATCCGCCGGCCGTTTCAGAACGAGATATTCAAACCGGCGCTAGTACCTATACACGATTTGGGGAACCTGTTCGTCGCCCAACAGTCACACCTGTAGACTTGACTCCGCAACAAACTGCAACAAATATGAATTTTGCAGAAAGAGTTGCACAAATATCAATCTTTGGAGAAACTGGTGTTAGAGGCAGAACACAAGCAGAAAAGAAAGTTGGGCAAGTAGTAGAAAATGATCCATCACCTGGGGTATTTTCTTATGGTATTTTTGGTATGAACAGCGGATCTGGTTCTATTCAACGTTTTGTTGCAGGTAATCCTCAATTTGGATTTACTGCAAAACCAGGAACACGAGAATTTAATGAAGAATGGAAAAGAATTTCCGAAAGTAGAAGTAAGGAAATGTATGAAGCGCAATTACTTTGGTATCAAGGTGCAATATTAGATCCACTTAAAAAACAATTGGCAAATATATTACCTGACAATCTTGCAAAAGATGCGCGAGTCATTGCATACTTTGCTGATCGTCGCATTCAGTATGGAAATGTAATGGAAAAAAGCGCAATAACTTATTCACTTTCAGCTAAAACGCCAGAAGAATTTTTGCAAAGATTGACTGACTTTGATTTACAGAATATAGGCAAAGCATTCACGACATATCTCAGGAACAATCCACAAAATATAAGGGGGCTTAAGTCTAGAATACAAAATAGATTAAGTTCTGCTATGCAATTCGGTAGTGGTGATATGTTAGCTGATCGCTCTGTTGAAGAAGAAAATTTAAGAACAAGCTTAAGCGCATCATCTAGTGGACCTATAATTATTAATAGAACACAAATGGTTTCCGATGAAACATTAAATATGCCACCTCCCCCAACTAAACCTGATACAAATCCTGTACTGGAACGAAGAGGTTAAAAAATGGATTATCAAGTAGCAAAAAATTTAAGAGGTCGCTCTTTTTCCTCTCTGGTAAGAGAAAAAATATATGCTGGTTCAGGTGTAAGTTCTGCGGTGGGGCGAGCAATTACAGCAAAACTAAAGGCCGCCGGGACAGGTATTTTGGAGAAAATTGATCCATTGAATGTGGCAAAGTTTGTAACTGGCGGAAGTAAATTAGCCCCTGCTATTTTAGGTAGATTGACTGGTAGATCGACACGAGATATAAGATACTTTGCTGGAGACAATCAAACAAGAAGGAGATATACACCTTTAGGTAGTAATACTGTAGGTGATACAGGGTTGGGAAATTCTTCAATTGATGTTTTAAATGAAATCCTTTCCTTTTTAAGAAAAAGTTACGAAAAGGAAAACGAAAGAAGAGAATTAGATAAAGCTTTTCGAGAAGAGAAACAATATGAAAGTGATAGAAGGCATAAAGAATTTATTGAAATATTAAAAACTTATACCACACTGCCCACTGCTCAAGTCGTTTCTGGCCCAGGAGAAACACCTGATAAAACTAGTGGCATTTTAGACACTATGAAAAAAATGATAGCGGCTGCTGTGGAAGGATTAAAAAAACTAATGGCAGGTATGACTGCGGCGATCATGGCTGGTGTTTCTGCTCTGATTAAAAATGCATTAAAAGCATTTGAATGGATAAAAGATTTAAAATGGTTGAAAAATTTAAAATGGTTGAAAGATATTACTAGCATTGGTTCCTTCATCACCTTACTCGGTAGATTTTTACCAATACTGAAATTTTTAGGGAGATTTGCTGGTGCTGCCGGGCTATTGACATTTTTATATAGTGCATTAAAATACACTGCCAAAAATATACCTAATGCTTCTTCATTGTCACCTCAAGAGGCGTTAAATGTTTTGCAATCAAGAAATATTGAATTCATAAAAAAGGAAGGAAAGAGTGACGACCTTAAAACTGCTTATGATAATTTAAGTGATATGGTTTTATTAAGAAAATATATAGCAAAACATTTATTAACAAAGTTTGATGAAAACCCTGAAGATGAGGAGACACGAAAAAATATACTTGACATGGGAGGATTAGCTAAGGTTAAAGAAATTTCTGAATCACCAAACATACATCCCAATGAAATACCATTAATAAGTGACATTTTACAATCGAATTATAGTAATATACCTCAGCCGTTAAGAAGTAGAAAACTTAGTTCTGAACAAGCTTGGATGAGAAATTTTGGTGATATATTTGATCCAGGTACATCAGAAAGATTAGGCTTTCAAGGTGAAGCATATCAAGTGCCAAGAAGATCATATTCACCTGCTCCACCTCCCATTTCCCCATATGAAACTG
>Ga0172367_10001749_pt1 | contig 30939 bp, 28 predicted proteins | sample Lak10m_FD_114542 | JGI IMG/M metagenome (GOLD analysis project Ga0172367, IMG submission 114542) | Freshwater microbial communities from Kabuno Bay, South-Kivu, Congo - kab_022012_10m | ecosystem: Environmental > Aquatic > Freshwater > Lake | place: Democratic Republic of the Congo: South-Kivu...
CAACGCAGAAGTCACCTACACCGGGCGCACCTCGATGGAAGCCGAAGTGCAGGTCGTGGCAGAGAATCCCGTCACAGGCGAACGCACCCACACCAATACCGCCTACCTCGTGTACGTCGGCTTGGACGATGAGGGACATCCAACAACCATTCCGCCCTTGCTTGCCGAAACCGAGGAAGATCAGCAGCGCATGGAGCAGGCAGGGAAGCGCCAGGCGCACCGCATTTCTCAAAAATAACCCGTGCAGAAAATTCTCCGACACCCCATCTTGATTCTGTTGATTTTCAACCTGCTGGTTGGCTTGTTCACGTTCCAGGATTACGGCTTGTCGTGGGACGAACCGCTTTTTTATGATTATGCAAACGCCCTGGGCTATGCCTACTCGCCGCAGGAATGGTTCAGCGGAGACTTCGACCTCGAAAACGCCTACGGCTCCAGCGGCGGCGACCACGCCAACCGCGGACCCGCCTACGTCATCCTGGCGCGTCCCATTGTTTCGATCATCGAAGCGCTCGGCGCAGATAATGCCTCGGCATGGCATTGGGTCAACTTCCTCACCTTTCAACTCGGCGTTTATCTTTTATATCGCCTTGCCAAACGCTGGGTGGGCAAGCCCGCCGCGCTTGCCGCTGCCGCGCTCTTTGCCTGGCAGCCGCTTTTATGGGGACATGCCTTCATCAACCCCAAAGACCCGCCATTTCTGGTCTTCTTCCTCGGCGCGGTCTGCTTTGGGCTGGAGATGATCGACACAGACCCTAAACGTTTTTGGAAATCTTTACTGCCCGCCGCGTTCTTTCTGGGAGTCGCCACCTCCATCCGCGTATTGGGTCCGCTGGCGGGGCTGTTGATCGGACAGTATGCGCTGATCCGTTTCAACCGTAACACACTTAAACAACTGGCAGTGTATGCCGCACTAACCCTGCTAATTGCCCTTGCCTTCTGGCCCTATCTTTGGACGAATCCAATCCAAAAATTTATCGAGGTATTCGGATTTATGTCCGATAACCCGACACAATTACAAGTCCTGTTCAATGGGCAACTCTATCGCGCCGATGAACTTCCACGCCGCTACCTTCCCATCCTTTTGAGATTGACATTGACTCGACCCGTCCTGCCGCTCTTTCTAATTGGAATCATCCTCGCCTTCTGGAAAAAACTCAAAAACTTCCGCGCTGCAAACTGGTTTCCACTTACTGATTACTTGTTACTTGCCGTCTGGTTTTTCCTCCCCTTTGCCTACGTTCTCATCCGCAAGCCGCCAATGTACGACGGGTATCGTCACTTTCTTTTTATTCTTCCTCCGCTCTTCATCTTTTCAGGCTTTGCCTTTGAGAAGCTATTCGAACTCTCCAAATCCCGTTGGTCAGCCATTTTGCCGACCCTGTTACTGCTTTTGCCCGGAATTTATGGTTTCATACAATTGCATCCCTATGAATACACTTATTACAATTCGCTGGCAGGAACCCCCTTCCGCCGCTACGAAACCGACTACTGGCTGACCTGCTACAAGGAAGCCGTCGAACAATTCGACCAGCCGGGTGCGCAGCTCTTCGTCAAGCGCGAGCCGTACATCGCAGAATATTACGCCGATGAAACCATCACCATCCGCGATTACCGCGCCGAGTTCGGAAAAATTCAAAGCGGTAACTTCGTTCTGGTCAACACCCGCGCCAACGAAGATATTAAGACCTTCAAGGATGCGCCTGTCATCCTGCAAATTCGCCGCGGCGACGCGGTATTCTGTGAGATAAAACAAATCCCATGACCACACATAAAGAGCGAATCCAAGCCTGTTTGAACGGCGAAATCCCAGATCGCACACCCATTGCGCTCTGGCGGCATTTCCCGGTGGACGACCAAAACCCCGAAAGTCTGGCGGCGTCCACTTTGCATTTCCAAGCCACTTACGACTTCGATATTGTCAAGGTCACGCCCGCCTCATCCTTCGCGGTCAAGGATTGGGGCGTAGACGATAAATGGATGGGCGATGCCGAAGGCTCGCGGCGTTATGTCAAGCGGGTGATCCACAAACCCGAAGACTGGGAAAAGCTCAAGCCGTTGGATCCAACTTCCCCCCGCCTGGCGGGACAATTGTACTGCCTGCGTCTATTAAAAAAGAACCTACCGCACGAGACCCCCATCATCCAAACCATCTTCAATCCGCTTTCGCAGGCGAAGAATCTGGCTGGCAATGAAACCCTGCTGGCGCATCTGCGCGAATATCCCGAAGCAGTGATGAAGGGATTGGATACCATCGCCAGGACCAGCGTCAAATTCATCGAAGCCGCCTCCGAAACGGGAATCGACGGCATCTTTTATGCCGTGCAACACGCCCAGGCAGAGATCATGGATTTGAACGAATACAAAACCTTTGGGCTGGCTTACGACCAGCAAGTTCTGGAAATAACGCAGGATTTTTGGTGCAATATGCTTCACCTGCATGGGAAGGAAGTTTTCTTCTCGTTGCTGCGGCTGTTCAATTTTCAGATCGTCAACTGGCATGACCGCGAAACTTATCCCTCGCTGGCAGAAGCGCAAACCCTTTTTCGCGGAACGTTGTGCGGCGGCTTGCGGCAGGATTCGCTTGTCTTGGAGGATCAAGCCAAAGTGCGCGAAGAGGCGGCAGACGCCATCCGCCAGACAAAGGGGCGGCATTTTATCCTCGGCACGGGGTGCGTCGTTCCCATCACCGCCGCGCACGGGAATTACCTGGCGGCTTTGGAAAGCGTCCGCGTAAGAAAAGGAAACGAAGCATGAGTCTGCGCGTGATTGCAGGCAGCGCCCGCGGCAGGCGGTTGAAATCAGTGCCAGGCGATACCACCCGCCCTGTAATGGATCGGGTCAAGGAAGCCTTGTTCAACATCCTGGCGGGCGATGTGGTGGATTCTCACTGGTGGGATTTGTGCGGCGGTACGGGCGCAATCGGCATCGAAGCGCTGAGTCGCGGCGCGGCATTTGTCCGCTTCACCGACCTAAACCGCGCCCCCGTCGAAACCATCAAAGCCAACGTGGAGCATTGCGGATTCTCGCCACAGGCGGAAGTCCGCAAGGGAGATGCCTTCGGCATGTTGAGCGCCCAACCCGACAGGCAGTTTGACTTTATCTACATCGCCCCGCCGCAATATCATGAAATGTGGAGCAAGGCGCTGAAAGCGGCAGATGAAAACATCGGCTGGCTGACGGAGGTGGGCACAGTCATCGCGCAAATCGATCCGCTGGAATATAAACCCGTCGAGTTACTCAATCTCGAAGAAACCGAACAAAGAAAATACGGCAGCACGCTGGTTGTGTTTTACGACAGAAAGAATAGTGGAGGTTGACATGCCCGAAAATTATCGAACCGAAGAATTCAAAGTGGAAGGCGAAAAGGTCGTTTCCAAGATCAAGGAAATCTTCCACGAAGGCAATATCCGCAAGGTCATTATCAAGGACAGGGAAGGGAAAACGCTGGTTGAAATTCCCATGACCTTTGGCGTGGTGGGCGCATTGCTTGCCCCGCAACTCGCCGCCATCGGCGCCATTGCCGCCTTGCTGACAGAAGCCACCATCGTGGTCGAAAAACAGGAAGATGCCAAGTGAAATCCCATCGCAAAGAACTCTGGTTCAACATCCCCGCCCGACGCGGATTTGTAAATATCACCTCGCAAGTCGAGGAATGCCTGCGCGAAAGCGAAATCAAGGAAGGCTTGTGTTTGGTGAACGCCATGCACATCACCGCCTCGGTCTTCATCAACGACGATGAAAGCGGTCTGCACCAGGATTATGAGCGCTGGCTGGAGAAACTCGCCCCGCACGAACCCGTCAGCGGATACCGTCACAACGACACGGGCGAAGACAATGCTGATGCCCACATGAAACGCCAGATCATGGGACGTGAAGTTATTGTGGCTGTGACAAACGGTCAACTGGATTTTGGCACGTGGGAGCAAATCTTCTACGGCGAGTTCGACGGCAGACGAAGAAAACGCGCGCTGGTAAAAATCATTGGAGAGTAAAGATGAAACTACAGGGAAAAACAATCGCAACCTTGATTGCTGAAGGCGTGGAAGATTTGGAATATTATGTCCCGCTGATGCGCTTGCAAGAGGAAGGCGCAACGGTTCTGAGCGCCAGCCTCGACCTGAAACCTGTTCGCGGCAAAAACGGACTGGTCATTACGCCCGACGCCACCATCGAGGAACTGAAAGCCCGTGAGTTATTTGCGCTCATCCTGCCTGGCGGCTGGGCTCCCGACAAAATCCGCAGGTATGAGGTGGTGAAAAATCTGGCGCGGGAAATGAATGATGCCAATAAAATCATTGGCATCATCTGTCACGGCGGTTCAATTGCCATCTCTGCGGGTATCATCAAGAAAGGTCAACGCGCCACAGGTTCGACGGGAATCAAAGACGACCTCGTCAATGCGGGCGCGGTCTGGGCGGATGAACCCGCCTTCCGCGAGGGCAATCAGGTTTGGGGACGGGTGGTGGCGGATATCCCAGACTTCAATCGCGAACTGGTGAAGGCATTAATCGAGGGATAAAGGTTGATGCTTCATCGTTTCGGGAATTTGGACTTCCAATAAATCGAGAATGGTGGGGGCAATTTGTAAATGAGAGGCAAGTTCGCCTGTATCACCTTTGCCCTGGCAATTGGGCTGGATGATGAAAAGCGGCACCTCACGCTGGTCAGAAGCCGCGCCACCGTGATTCCCATCTGTATTGATGCCGTGATCACCCGTGACAAGGATTGTATACCCGCGCTCGCGCCATTCCATGATGAGCGGCGCGAGTCTTTTATCCTGGTACGAGGCATGATTTCTATACTCTTTTGTATCCGCGCCAAAAGTCTCGCCATGATAATCCATACCCATCGGGTGAAGCAGAAGATAGTCGGGTAAAAATCTGCGGACAAGATGGGCGGCAGTGAAGAAGAGTTCGGAGTCGGGATATTCGTCTTCGCAGTAGAAACGCCCGTGCTGAATGTTCAACTTTTCATCGTCCACTTCGCGGTCATCGATAGGGTCGTAGGGCGCGCGATTATACAATTCCGAAACCCAGCAGTACGCCGCCGCCGCGGTAATCATCCCTGCATTTTTGACGGATTGAAAAATATTCGGTTTGCTGGAACGCCTGCTCATCAAGTTGGCGACGATGCCGTGCTCGCTGGAGGTCAGCCCCGTATGAATAGTCTCGTACATCGGGCGTGACAGGCTGGGCAGTTCGCCGATGATTTTATACAGGCTGGCTTGTTTGATCTCCACCAGATGACCGAGAAAGCCCATATTGGCTTTTGCCACATCGTAGCGCAGGGCGTCGGAGAGAATGAGAATAACTTTGTTCATTTTGATTTCTCCAAACAAAAACGGTTCGGAGGGCTAAATGCAACCGCCGAACCGTTTTCAGAAGCAAGGTACGCTAATCGTCCAACACCAGCACGGCTTCCTTCGAGCAAGTGACTTGCGATTTATCGCCAATCTTCGGCAGTTCGAGGAATGGATTGTTGAAGGTATCCATGTTGAAGTTGGTGTCACCAATCTTCACCCGAATGCGAACAACGGAGCCGAGGAATGTGATGTTCTCGATAGTCGCATCCACCACGTTGGCTTTCTCCTGTTCAGCCGCAAAGCTTAAGCGTTCGGGGCGAATGGCAACGCGGACTTTATCGCCTTTCTTTCGTTCCTTCAAATCCACAGCTGATTCAAATTGCACACCGTCAATGGAGATAAGGCTAAGGGCTGGGTCAACCACTTCGGCGGAGGCATTGTTTAATGAACCCACAAAATTAGCGGAAAAAACAGTGGTCGGAAAGTTATATATCTCAAAGGGTGTGCCAACCTGTTCCATCAAACCTGAGTTCATGACTACGATGCGGTCGGAGATGGAGAGCGCCTCCTCCTGGTCATGGGTGACAAAAATAGCGGTGATACCCAGTTTTTTCTGGATGGCACGAATCTCGGCGCGTAGGGAGACACGGATCTTTGCATCTAATGCAGAGAGCGGCTCATCCAACAAAAGCACTTGCGGATGGATTGCAAGCGCGCGCGCCAGAGACACACGCTGCTGCTGCCCACCCGAAAGTTGATACGGGTATTTCGTGGCATGTTTCTCCAAGTTGATCAGGCTGATCATTTCGTCCACGCGCTGCGAGATCATCTCCTTGGACTCCTTGCGAACACGCAACCCAAAGCCGATATTTTGTGCGACGGTCATATTTGGAAACAGCGCATATGATTGGAATATCATACCCACATTACGCTGATTCGGAGCTTTATCTGTAATATCTGCGCCATCCAACAGAATTTTCCCGGATGTGGGAATCTCAAACCCAGCCACCATACGCAAAGTGGTGGTCTTTCCACACCCTGAAGGTCCAAGGAATGAAACAAATTCGCCCTTTTCAATTTCAAGGTTAAAATCGTCAACCACTACTGTATCACCAAATTGTTTTGTTACATGTGAAATAGATAGATATGACATCAAAGATACTCCGCTAATTCTTTAATCTGCTTCGACCATTTGTACGTGTCTGGTAGCGCCACGTCCCACAAAATCAATGATACCCATAGCAGCCCAGGTAATAGCAAAAGCTACGATTGCCATCGCAGACGGCTCATACACCTTGCTTCGGGTCAGGTCTGACATGTAGGGTCCCAAGGTATGCTGAGCCATATAAAGGGCAATCGTTAATTCGCCAATTACAATAGCAAAAGTCAGCAACGCCCCCGATAGCAGAGCCACACGCAAATTCGGAAAAATAACTCTGAAGAGGATGGTGACCCAGTTCGCCCCTAAGCTTTGGGCTGCCTCAGTAAGTGTCCGAACGTCTATCGCTCTCAGCCCGTTATCAACCGAGCGAAACATATAGGGAAATGACAAGCAAACATAAACACAGATGAGGACAATCCGCGAACTGTTATAGGTGGCAGTAAACAAGAACGGCGGGCTGCTATAAAGGCGAATGATCCCGAATACCAATACGACCGCAGGAATTACGAATGGCAGCAGTGTGATAAATTCGACGACAGGTCGTAACTTGGGCAAGCGCAATGTAACCCAATAAGCAGTGGGAACGACAATGATCAGGCTAAGGAAAATGGTGGCAACAGCATTGACAATTGATTGGCTGAAGGCTGGCAGGAAGTTGGTATCAGCAAATAATTTTCTGTAAGCCTCAAAACCGAGCACATCTTTAGCCCCCCGCAATGACCAGTAGAAGGTAGCTGCGAGCGGAATTAGAAAATAGAGGCTCACCATCCAAAATATCAACCAGGACACCAATCGATTCTTGGCGACTGGACGCTTAACTGTAACTATGGCAGAAGCAGAGGGTGTCGTCATTTCAGCCACCTTTCTGAGCGGCGCTGGAGAATTGAATAAATAAAAATGGAGGACGCCATAATCATTACCATTCCCATTGCCACTGCGTAACCGAGTCCAGGATTGTGCAAAACATCGCCTGAGATCTGCCGCCCAATGAGGAGGGTGGCTAGATCAAAGAGTCCGCCAGTCAAAGCGTAGGCAGTGGCATGAGCGCCAAATGAATTGCCGAAAAGCAAAATCATTGTGCCCAAGATCGAGGGTGTCAGAACTGGAAGCGCAACATATCTCCAGTATTGAATTTGGGTAGCCCCAAGATTCTCAGCCGCCTCACGCCATTCACGTTTGAGACCATCAAGCGCAGGCAGAATAGTGAGCACCATTAGCGGAATCTGAAAGTAGAGATAAACCAAGGTCAGCCCCAAAAAAGAGTAAAGGCTAAATCCTGATTTATAGAGATTCACCCCAAACACCTTAAATAACGCCGTGATAAGGCCAACACGACCCAAGGTAAAGACAAAGGCTGACGCAAGGGGGACGCCTGCGAAGTTTGCCGCAACCCCTGAGAAGGTGGTGGTAATCAAGCGAAACCGAGGAGGAAGCCCTCCCATCGAGACCACCCATGCTACGAGAAACCCGATCAAGCCTCCAAGAATGGCGGTCGTTAGGCTAATTTTGATCGACATTCCGTAGGAATTCATCACCGTATCGCTTGCCAACTGGCGATAGTTATTGAGGGTCAGTCCTCCATCTAGCCCTTCAAAACTGCGGTAGGCAAGAATTAACGTTGGTCCGATCAGGAACAACCCGGAGAACACAAAGAAAGGAAGTAGTCCCAGCCAATGCCTTATAGGGGTGCGTGGGGGGCGCAAAGCGCCCCCCACGGTTGAATTTACTGATTGAGAATTAGCAGAATTGGTCTTCATTGAAGATTAGGGTGTTGGCGCTTGGACTGTAACACCGACCACTGTGGGCCAACCTTCGGTGATGATCGCCTTGGCGGCATTGATCTCTTCAATCGTCGGGAAGAAAGCCCCTTCAGTGCTGGGCAACTGCGCTGCCATATCTGCCGGGATGGAGCCAGCCGCCATCATGGCATTGTATCTGATCGGGTAACAGAAACCTGAAGCCCAAGCGAGCTGTCCCTCGTCCGAGTACAGGTATTCCATCCACAATTTAGCAGCATTGGGATGGGGCGCATAGGCGCTAATCGCTTGCACGTACACACCAGCGAGGCTGCCTTTAGTCGGGACGATGGTCGCTATCTCAGGATTGCCGGCAAGATTTACATTGTTGAGCATTGAGTTGTAATTCCAGTCGACCATGACCGGGGTTTCTCCGATCCCAACACTTTTAGAGTTCCCGTCAATCGGGACGAAATTACCAGACTCGTTGAGCTGCTTGAAGAACTCAAGACCTGCCTGAGCGGCTTCCTCTCCAGTGGCTCCGGTTGAAAGCCCAGCAGCCCATACCGTTAGGATTGCGTTGTTGGAGGTAAGAGGATCGCCCGAAAGGGCAACCTGACCGTTGTACTCGGGTTTGAGCAGGTCAGCGTACTCAGCAGGGGGATTCGCCACTTCCACTGTGTTGACTTCGAACGCAAGCACGCCATAGTAGTCGCCGTACCAGTAGCCTTCGGCATCCTTGGCGCTATCAGGGATTTCATCCCAAGTCGCCACCTTGTAGGGCTGGATGAGACCGTCAGCCTTGGCTGTGGGACCGAATGCGAGACCAACATCAATTACATCCGGGGCTTGTGGACCTGGGTTGTTCTTGTTGGCTTTAATCGCCTCGATCTCATCACCAGAGCCTGCTCCGGGGTTGAGCTCATTTATTTCAATATCAGGATACTTGGCTTTGAAGCCGTTGAATACCGCTTCATAGTTACACCAGTCACGCGGCAAGGCGATGGTGGTCAGCATGCCTTCGGCTTTGGCAGCTTCGTACAGTTCAGCCAGCGGGTCAGCAGCCATAGGCGCTTCGGTCGCCGCGGGGGCTTCGGTCGCCGCGGGGGCTTCGGCAGGGGCTTCGGTGGCAGCGGGGGCTTCGGCAGCAGGAGCCTCAGCAGCAGGGGCTTCGGCAGCTCCGCCGCCACAGGCAGCCAACAGGGTCGCTAAAATCACTAACAGGGCGAACGCTTGAAAAGCAAACTTTTTAGTACGCATTTCTTTCTCACTCCTTTTTTGATTTTGTGTTTGATTGACCGAACGGACAAAGATCGACTGATATTTTTTCCTGACACCTCCAATCTGTTAATACAGCGTTAACATTTTAGCATTATCAATATTCAAAGTCAAACGTCCCGACTGTGAATTTATTGATCGAAATAGAATACGCCCGTACCCAGGGTTCGGCAGGCGCTATTTCATAAAAATGATCAGCCAGTAAAAACCTGCTGAAACCAAACCACTGGCTGGGATGGTGATAAACCACGCGGCAACGATTTCCTGCGCCACACTCCAGCGGACTTTTCCGAAACGCTCGGACGAACCAACGCCGATAATGGCAGAACTGACCACCTGCGAGGTGCTGACGGGCAAGCCCAAAAACGACGCGGTCAGAATCACCAGTCCCGATGTCAGTTGCGTGGAAAAGCCATGCACGGGGCGAATCTTGTAGAATTTGCCGCCCAGGGTGCGAATCAACTTCCAGCCGCCGAACGCGGTTCCCAGTCCGATGGCTCCAGCGCTCAACGCCACCACCCAGGTCGGGACGTGAAAGCTGGAAATCGAGCCGCTAATCAACAGGCTGAGGGTGATGATGCCCATCGTCTTTTGCGCGTCGTTTGTGCCATGACTGAACGCCATTGCCAGAGCGGTAATCAACTGTCCTTTTTTGAAAAACCAATTAACCTCAGGGCTGGCTTTCTGCGCCATGAAATAAATCAGGCGGGTGATGATGAAGCCAAAGACAAAGCCAATGATGGGCGATGTGAACAGCGCAATCAACACCTTTTCCAGACCGTGCAATTTGATGGCGTCGAACCCTGCGCCTGCAATCACCGCGCCGACCATGCCGCCAATCAGCGCGTGAGACGAACTGCTGGGGATGCCCAAAAACCAGGTGAGCAGGTTCCAGACAATCGCGCCGACCAGACAGGCGATAATTACATCCATATTCAAGGCGCTGGACTGGGCGACTTCATCGCCGATGGTGGTGGCAACCGCCACGCCAAAGAGGAAAGGTCCCAGAAAATTTGCAATCGCTGTCAACGCCAGCGCGGAGCGCGGACTGAATGCCCGCGAAGCAATCATGGTGGCGACGATATTGCTGGAGTCGTGGACGCCGTTCAGAAAGTCGAACACGAGCGACAGAAGAATAACAAGGATAAGTTCAGGGGACATTAACACCTTGTTAAGTCTTCTTTACAACAATATCGGCAATCGAGTTGGCGGCTTCGTCGCCGCGGTCTGCCGCGTTGGACAGGTGACGATAGACTTCGCGCATTTTCAACATCTCGACCACATGATGCAGGTCTTCGGGTCCGCTGAACAGGTCGGCGATGGCTTCGCGGTACACAGCTTCGACGCGGTTTTCCAAAGCCTTGGCGCGTTGGGCATGGTCGATGGCGACGCTGGGATGCGTGGGCAGGCGTTGAACAGCGTGCCAGATTTCGTATGTGGCATCCTTCAACAGGCTGGCGATTCTCAGCATGTAGGGCGTGGGCTTGACCTTGAGAATGAGCATTTCCATCACGGTGGTATCGGCATAATCCACCACGTCGTCAATCGAACGCGAGAGCGCAAAGATGTCTTCGCGGTCGAAGGGCGTGACAAAGGTGCGGTTGAGTTCGTCGATCAGAATGCGGCGCACTTCATCGGCTTCCTTCTCTTTGATGGACAATTCCTCGGCAATATCAGGAGCGGGCGCCTCTAAATATTTGACCAGCAGTTTCAACGCCTCATAAGCCAGCGAAGCCTGCTCTTCGATGAGTTTTTGAAATTTATCTTCCTTGCGTTTGAAAATCTTGAGCATGAAATCTCCAATTCGATGGGGTAAGACTTCGGAAGTTTTGAAAACTTCCGAAGTCTGGTTCACTATTCCAGCGGACTCAACTCACCCGCCACCAGCCCTGGGAACTCCGCCCGAAGTTGGGAATCCAATTCGGGGGCGATCAACGGGTCGGTATTCGTTGACATGATTTCCTTTGCGCGATTCATAGCGCGGGCGTGAATATCCAAAGCGCCCTTCTTCTCCCAGCCAGTGCGCGTGTCGCGGTCGGCGAGTTTGGTCATCACGGCTTCGGTCTTCATGCGTTTGGTGGTGTGCTTGGCAACGATGAATGAGCCGCCAGGTCCGACCTGCTTGATTAAATCAAGCGCCAGTTCGTCATCGCTGAAATTGATTCCGCGCTTGACACGCTTCATCATCTGCGCGACTTCGTCGTCGATGACGGCTTTGGCGAAGTCGAAAGTTTTGAGCGCGTCCACCAGCCCGCCGATGTTGAACATGTCCATGCCTGCAACCGTTCCACCCATCGCGGACATGCCCGTCTCGTAGCCCGCCTGCGCGTCGTTGATTTTGGCGTTGGTCAAGCCGATGTAGCCGCCAACAGGCACATTATAGAACCGCGCCAGTTGGGCGAAAGCCATGTGCAACATGCCGCACTCGATGGCGCCCGAAGTGTAGGCTCCCGTCCGCATGTCAGCGACGGTGGCGAGGGTGGCATAAATCAGCGGCGTACCTTCCTTGACCATCTGCATCAGGGTGGCAGCGGCGAGAAATTCCGCGTTGCCCTGCGCCAGTGTCCCAGCCATCGACATGGGCGAGGTCAGACCGGCATTGGGGACGATGGTCGGGTAGACGGGCAAGCCCTCTTTCGCAAAGTACATCACGTTCTCGGTCGAGAGGACATCCATCGTCAACGGCGAAACAACGGGGCAGTAGTGATGGGTCAGGAAAGGATGCTCCCTGTAAGCCGCTTCCCCGCCTGCAACCATGTACGCCATCTTCATCACGCTGGCGGTGTCTTTGGCGTCGGTGGTGGTCACACGCAGGGGCTTCCTGCAATACTTGAGCGCGGGATACAAACGCGAAAGTGTGAACTGATCTTTGGGGGCGTCATCTGCCAGCGTGGAGATGGAGAAGATGTCGTAGCCGGGCAGTTCGTTGATGAGGTGGGCAATCCGCGCGATGTCGCTGGAGGTCGCCCGCCTTTCCTGACCCGTGAGCGGGTCCAAAATATCGGGTGCTGAACTCGCCGTGACAATGACGGGGCTATCCTGCGGCAGGGTTTTGTCGAATTTCGGGTCGCGGGCGTAGAAGGTGAAGGTCGGCGGATACATCTTGCGATACTTTTCCACCACCGCGCGCGGGAACTTAACCCGCTCCTCTTCCACGACACAGCCGTGTTTCTTGAACAATGCGCGGGCGGGTTCGTAGCGGACTTTCAATCCCGCCTCTTCGAGAATTTCCAATGCGGCATCGTGAATCCGTTCCACTTGCTCTTGCGTTAGTAGGGTTGCGTATGACATCTGGGTTCCTCCAATGGCAGTTGACAATCACTTGCGAAGTGACTGTCAACTCGTTATCCAACCAATGAGCGTTTAATTTTCTTGCGTTCGGTTTTCTTTTTGGGCAGCAGTTTTTCGGCGAGTTTCTTGCTGCTCGTTACCAACGGGTTTTCCTTCGAGAGAAGATTGTCCATCGCAAAGAACTGGTTGTCGCGGTAGACCATGCGCTCCACTTCGAGGGTCGCCGCCAGTTCCTTGATTTGCTTGACGGGGAACATCTTCAAGCCTGAGCGGGTGACTTTGAGCGAAGCCGCCGCAATCGCAAAACGCGCGGATTCTTCGAGACTCCACTTTTTGAGATAGGCATAGATAAATCCCGAAGAGAAGGTCGCGCCCGCGCCTGAGCCATCCACCGCCTTGACCTTCGGCGCATGAATGCGGACAATCTCATCGCCTTGAACCACCATACAGCCCTTGCTTGCCATCGTGATGATTGCCGTCTCGATGCCTGCCTTGAGCAGTTTCTTCGCAGTGGCAAGCATGGCAGATTTATTGCCAATCTGCGCCGCGTCGGTGACCGCCTGGCAGATGGTGGCACGGCTGACGTACTTCTCCATGATTTCGGGGTCGGTGTGACCATGCTCCAGGTTGATGAAAACGGGCACGTTGCGGCGGCGGGCTTCGTTCATGGCGCGGATGATGTGGTCGCCGTCGTACCAATCCACGTAGAGCAGTTTCGCGCCGTTCAGCATGGATAAATCCGCCGTGTCGAGGGTGGATAAAATCTCAGGCGAACGCTGCCAGAAATAGGTACGCGCGCCAAACTTATCCGAGACGTTGACTTCGAGCGGCGTCTTGTATTTTTTGGTGAAACGCACGTTGCCTTGCACGCCCATTTTGCCCATCGTATCGGCAACGTAATGTCCGAGCAAGTCGTCGCCGACCGAAGTGCCAATCATGCCAGTCGGGACTCCCCACTGGCGCAGGTTGCAGGCGATAATCGCCGCGTCGTCGTAGACGTATTCGCTGACCTGATGGACAATTGCGCCCGTGTTGTGCTTGGGCAGTTTTTCCAGCGCCATCACATAGACGGGGGTCAACATGCCAAAGCCAATGTAGGCGGGAGGAGTTGTTTTCTTTTCAGGCATTTTCCTATACACCACAAAGTGTCACAAAGGAACACGAAGGAAAGGCGTTAAAACCTTTGTGACCCTTCGTGCTCCTTCGTGGTTAATGAATTACGCCCGCGCTCGTTCGCCTTTCGGGTCGAAGAGGACGGTGGCGGTGACTTCCGCTTCCTGGCGTCCTTCGATCAGTTCAACGGTGAAGCGGTTGCCCGCCTTCGCCAGTTCAACGGGGAGATAGGCGTACATGATGTTCTTCTTCAACGTGAAACCATAGCCGCCGCTGCGGACTCGGCTCAACACCTTGCCTTCGTGATAGATGGCTTCGCCGCCGTAGATTTGGGTGAAGTCGTCACGGTCGGGCAGGACGAGGGTGCAGAGTTTTCGGGTCAGACCCGCTTCCTTGCGTTTGACCAACTCGCCGCGTCCGATGAAGTCGCCTTTGTTCAAATCCACGCAGAAGCCAAGTCCGCCATCGTAGGGCGTTTCTGAAACCGTAATATCGGCGGTGAAGTAGCGGTATCCCTTTTCCAGACGCAGGCAGTCCAGCGCTTTATACCCGCCGAGTTCGATGCCAAATTCCTTGCCAGCCGCCATCAGCAGGTCAAAGACCATCGTGGCGCGGTTGTTGGGGATGTAAAGCTCCCAGCCAAGTTCGCCCGCGTAACTCACACGCTGGGCGTAAACCTTTGCGCCGTTGACATCAATCGGCTTGGCGCTCAGGTACGGATGTGCCACGTTCGAGACATCGCTCTTGGTGATTTTCTCCAGCGTCAGGCGGGCTTTGGGTCCCCACAGCGCGAGACAGGCGTATTCCTGCGTGATGTCGCGGATGGTGACTTCGCCGTCGGATTCTTCGACGTGCATTCGAATCCACGCCAAGTCGTTGCCGATGAAGCCCGAACCCGTCACCGCCCAGAAGCAATCCTCTGCCATGCGGGTGACGGTCAGGTCAGATTGGATGCCGCCGTTGCCATTCAAGAATTGGGTGTAGACCGCGCTGCCGACGGGTTTATCCACGTTGCTGTCGCAAAGCCGTTGCATGAGATTCAACGCGCCCGCGCCTTTGACCTCGATTTTGCCGAAGGAGGTCAAATCGAAGAGGGCAACCCGCTCGCGGGCGGCTTGATGCTCCACAGCGAGGCGGTCAAAGAACGGAGGCTTCGCCCAACCCCACTCGCGCTGGTCTTCACCCATGCGGCGGGATGGCTTGCCAGGTTGGAAGTAATTGACGCGTTCCCATCCAAACTTCTCGCCGAAGACCGCGCCGTGTTCCAGCAGGCGATAATGAATCGGGCTGGTGCGATGCGGACGCGCCAGTTCGTGTTCGTCGTGCGGGAAGCGCAGGCGATAATAATATTTCACGCTTTCTTTTGTGCGCTCCGCCGCGTAGACGGGGTCGTTGTAATAATTGCCGAAGCGGTTGGGGTTGAACCCATAAACATCCATCGGCATTTCGCCGCCGATGATCCACTCGGCAATCAACTTGCCGATGCCGCCCGCGCCGCCGTAGCCGTTGAGCGACATGCCCGCCGCCATCCAGAATCCTTTTACGCCCGCCATCGGTCCAAGCATGGGCTGACAGTCTGGAGTGTACGCGCCAGGATGATTAACCAGCGTGATGATGCCCGCCTGATCCAAAAACGGCAAGCGGCGGATTGCGCCTTCGAGCAGCATTTCAAATTGATCGAAATTGGAAGGCAAAGTCGAGCCGCCATGTTCCCACGGCACACCGTCAATCCAACGCGCAATCGGGGTGGGTTCGTAACCACCGATGACCAGCCCGCCCTGCTCCTGACGCATGTAAACCAAATTATCGGGGTCGCGCAAGCAGGGAGTCTCGTTCGTGAACTCATGACCTGGCACAGCCTTGAGCGCGATGTGCTGATGGTCAACGGGCGTGGTCGGGACGTTAAGCCCAACCATCGCGCAGATACGCGGCGCCCAAAGTCCAGCGGCGTTGATGACAATTTCGCATTTGATTGTCCCTTTGTCCGTGACCACCGCCTGCACCTCGCCTTTGGGCGAAAGTTCGATGCCCGTCACGCGCGTATTGGTGTAAACCTCCACGCCCAAGTCGCGGGCAAACTTCGCCATCGAAGTGGTGGTGGTGTACGGGTCGAGTTGCCCGTCGCGGGGAAGGTAGATTCCGCCGTACAAATCCTTTTTGGAAATCTGCGGCATTTTCTGGAACGCTTCATCGGGCGAGATGACATCCACGTCAAGTCCCAACGCCTTGGCACGACTCACGCTTCGCTCCAACTCCTTGAGTTGTTCCTTGCTCGACGCGACTCGGACGCTGCCAACATGGTCGAACAGTCCCAACTCACTATACAATTCGATACTGTACATGCGGAACTTCAACAGCGCCTGTGACGTGGCGAACTGCGTCACCAGCCCGGCCGCATGGGATGACTCGCCGCTGGCGATCTCGCCCTTTTCGATGAGTACCACGTCCGTGCGTCCCATCTTTGCCAAGTGGTAAGCAATTTGTGCGCCCACGATCCCGCCGCCGACGATGACAATTTGTGCCTGTGTTTTCATGTTTTCACCTGTTTGAATTAGTTTTGTACATCTTCCAGCCACATTGAAAACGCTGCGGAGTCCATCTTTTCTACGGCTCTGCCCCAGCGTTCAGTTGCCCAACCCCAGAAATCGAAATCAATTGTCGAAATCTTCGCCTGGATTGCAGCCCACAATCCCCAGCCCACATCGGACATGATCATGTTCAGCTTCATGCGCGCGATCATGTTCGGTGTCGCTTCGCCAAAATATGCCGCGCAGACTTCGGCAATCTGTTCGTCGTTGAACTGCATTTCCTGACAGGTATTTCCAAGTTCAAATGTCGGGTCGTTGTTCCCGCTATATTCATAGTCAATTAACCATAACTGCTTGCCGTCGTCGATGTAATTCTCCGCCAGCAGGTCGTTATTACATGGGACAGTCGCCAGCGGCTTGACACTCATCGCCTTTTCGATTTGCGCCACCGTCGGCATTCTTTCGAGATAGCCATCAGGGATACGGATGTCACGCTCCCTGCATACGTCGAGATAATATTCCGTCAGGCGGAACATATTGAAGTCCGTTAAAAAACGCGGACCCTGATTCAATTTTTTGATTGCCTGCGCCATGCGGGTCGGCATTCCCTTTTCATTCAGGGAATCCTTCGACATGGTCTTGCCGTTCAGGAATTCAATCACCATCGCGTTGTATTCGGGCAGGTGATACAAAACCTTCGGCGACACCCCCGCTTCGGCGGCGGCTTTCGTGTTGTAATATTCGTTATCGCGGTTGATGGCGAGTAGTTCCGTGCTTGCGCCCGGTATGCGGACAAAATACGAAACGCCGTCAACCTCCACCTTGAAATTGGTATTGGTCAACCCGCCCGAAAGCGGATGGACGGAAACCTTCTTCCCCTGCCAGTCTGAAATCTTTGCAACTACTTCATCAATGACAGCCATGCTCACACTCCTGTAAAAAGACAACTCTCCCATTTCTGAATGAGTCATTTTTTTGCCGCAGATTTCGCGGATTTTCACTGATTTTTTTTCAATCCGCGCAAATCCGTGAAATTCGTGGCGAAGGTTTTTGTTTTCCCGTTAAAAACAGCGGAGCGAAAAAGGTTTGTAGGTCACGCTTAGCGCGTGACCTACAAGATTTTGCAGTCGATGAAATTCTACTCTGGCGGAATTTCCTTGAAGGCGAAGTCCACATCGATACCTTTGGACTTTTGCGCGTTCTTGGCGATGAAATACCAAACCGCCGAGAATGCCAAAATACCGAACACGATGCTGTACGCCAGTGTGCTGGTCAAGCCGAGTTGGGCGTAGAACATGAACATGAAAATCATGGCGCCGCCGAGGACGAAACCAATCACGCCGAAGATGGTCACAAGCGGAATATTGCCAACTTTGTACACCGCGCCAGGGGATGATTCGTACACGTCTTTGGCGCGATAGGGCAGCAACGCGCCCGCCAAACTGGTAATGACGAATACATAGCCGCAGGCGAAGGTCACGCCCAGGGTCAGGGCAACCCAATTTCCGTTGAGGTTGTAAAGCAAAATCACGGGAATGCTGGCGAGGAAATAAGCCAAATGCGCGTTGACGGGCGTATGCCGCTTCTCATCCACCTTGCTAATCCATTCGGGCAGCAGACGGTCGAGGGACATGGCGACCATCACGCGGGTCATGCCGATGTAGCAGTTATGCACGATTTGATGCGAGTTGAGGATGTATCCCAAGCCGATGATGATAATCACCAGCGGGCTTGCGCTCAACGCCACCGCGATGATGTTGGGCCACAGCCAGAATCCAGCGATGGTCGATTCGCCGACGCCAGACCAGTAACCCGCTCCAGCCACATAGAGGAATTCCGTGCCGACGGCTTTTTCCAATCCCGCGGCAAGCAGGGCAAGCAGAATGCCGGTGAAAATCAACGAGCCGACGATGATGAAAGCCTGGCTATTGAAGGAACGCGCATTTTTGATTTCGCCGTTTTGCTGGGCGCTGTAGGTTGCCCATTGCAGGGATGTCCACGCGATGGGCGCGACAAGAACCGTAGCCAGCAAACTAAAGGGCGGATTCAAATCAATGCCTGCGGCAACGGTGGCGTCCTTGGCAGTCTGGACAAAATTCTCCACGCCGCTGATGGCGAGGGCGAAGGAATCAATCCTGCCCATTGACGAAGCGGGGTTGCCCATGAACAACACCACCAGCATGGTCACGAAGGCAAGCAGCGTGCCGCCAATCATCACCGCCTGGAAGCGGACGTAGTTCTTGAAGCCGCTGACCAAAATCATCATGGCGACAAAAGCGTTGAGAATGCTGGTGATGATGATGCCCGTCGAGCCTGTGAACCAAATCCCCAAATTGGTGAGCGCCGCGCTGCCCATCGTCGCGCCCAATCCGAGGAAGAGGGGCGCGAACCCAAGATACGAGAGCAGCCAGCCCGAAAGCGCCACCCATTGCAGAATCCAAATCACATAGCCTGACATCACCACCGTGAACGCCACGCCGCCGCCGAAGACGCGACTTTGGAAAACGTAGTCGCCGCCAGAACGGGGCAATGCGGTGGAAAGCCAGACGTAAACCAGCGCAATGGGAATTTCAAGCACCATCGCAAGCAAAATGCCCCAGACAAGTTTGCCTCCGGGAAGTGCGCCCGGCGCCCAAAGATACGTCCAGGGGAAAATCAAGCCCATGGTCAAAATGTTGTAAACAAAGGCTGAAAACGGGGACATCACCCTCACAAGCCCGGAGGCTTTGCGGGTAAAGACTTCTGGTTTTGCTGTCGTCATTTCTTCTCCTTTGGTCTTTGAAAGAAAACGGTCACAAATTGCGGGAGGCTCCAACTCCCTATCCAGAACTTCGGAGTCCAGAAGTTCTACTTCTGGACTGGCTTCCGCAAGTAGAACTTGCGGACTCCGTGTGATAAATGAATATTAAAGATAAACTGCCTCCTCGTCTTTGCCGTTATCCGCTGGTCATCTGATAGCCCTGCACTTCGCCATCGACAAAAGTGACAAGGCAACCGCGCAAAACGCCTTCGGCATACTCGCTGCCGGGGTTGACACAGGTTGTCCGCCCAATTTTCGCAACGGATTGGGATTCATGGATGTGACCATGCAACCCAAGCATTGGTTTGTATTTTTCAATCGCCGCCCGCACCGAGGCGCTGCCCGCGCCGTACATGACGGCTTGCCCACCTTGAACAATTTGCGTGGGCGGGTCTTTTTCCCAATCGAGCATGGGGCAGGTGTCGAGCGTGGAATCTTTCGGCGGGTCATGAAAATTGAAGATGGCTTTGTTCATATCGGGGACAAGCGCCGCCATCTTTTCGATCATCGCGCCAAGTTCCTCCTCAGAAACTTCACGCGGGGTCTTCCAGGGGGTTGGCGTGCTGATGCCGACGGAAATCATCGTGTGGTCGTCGTCCACCTGGACAATCTCATTTTCGCAGGGGATGAGGGACTTTGCGCCTTCCTTCTTCATCACGTTTAACACGTCCCACTCGTCGTCGTTGCCGCCGGTGACAAAGCACTTGATTCCTGTGCCGCTCAAACGCTCCTCGGCAAGGTTGACCCAACTCTCCATTCGTTGTTTGGCAAGTTCGTGAAAGAGCGCGTCCACGGCGGGTTGGTCGGCTTGCAGGGCGCGGAACTCGTCTTCTTCCATCACCTTGTAATAAAAGCCGAGGATGTCGAGTTTACCCATCAGGGTTTTCAAATCCTCCTCGGTGGCGAGTCGTTCCACCCGCCCCTGCACGGTGGCGCGGTGATGACCGTTGGCTTCCTTGATGATGGGAATCATCAACTTGCCTTGAATATCGCCGCCCATCACAATCACGTTGACTTTGTAGAACTTGCCAGCGTTGATGAACTTGCGAAAGGTGCGCTCAGAGCCGTGGACATCGGTGGCAAAGAACAGGCGGGTCGGTTCCTTCTTTGGCTTCTTCGAGAACAGAAAAGACATCAGACACTCCTCCAAATAAAAAAACCTGGCGCGAGCGAAGCGTCAGGCGGGGTTGGGCGCGGCGCTGGCAAGCAGGCAGGATACGCCGTGGTCTGCAAGCAGTTCGAGCGCCGACGGGTCGAGTTTATCGTCCGAAATGAATTTATCCACTTCTTCAATGGACGCCACCTGAAAATTGGAAACCACGCCCCACTTGCTGTGGTCAGCGACGATGAAAATTTGTCCTTTGGTGCGTTCAATCATGCGGCGCACCACTTCCGCTTCGGGGTCGGTTGGGACGGTGCAGCCGTGTTTGGCGCTGATTCCATCCACGCCGAGGAAAACCTTGTTGGCGTACACCTGATTCAAATTTTCGATGGCAAAACGCCCCGCCAGCGAGTTGGAACGCGAATGAAATTCACCGCCCGTCAGGTAATAACGATAGCCAGGGTCGCCCAACTCCAGCGCCGCGTTGACGTTGTTGGTGTAAACCGTAATACGCGGATCGCTGCGAATATGCTGGAGAATTTGCGTGGCGGTCGTGCCGCTGTTGATGAAAACAATATCGCCCTCCTGAATGAAGGACGCCGCCAATTCCCCAATCATTTTTTTCTCTTCGGGATGATGTTGAACACGCTGTTGGTATTCCTGCTCGAACGCCATGCGTTGGCTGAGGATTGCCCCGCCGTGCGTGCGCTCTAAAATTCCCCGCTGCTCCAGCCATTCCAGGTCGCGGCGGACAGTGGCTTCAGAAGTTTCCAACAACTCACACAAATCCGCCGAGCGGGCGATTTGATGAATGGCAAGGTATTCCTGGATTCGTTCACGTCGTTGCGCTGGGATGAGAGGTTTACTCATTAAAAAGGTTCCCATATAAGCATGAAGGAAATTGAAAGGTTGCAGGGTTGGATTATATAAGAATATGAAGAAATTTGCAAGTTTTTGATTTTTTCATTATAATATCGCCCAGTTCCTATCAAATAAGAAAAGTGTCCCAGCTTCGGATTTTCGAGGCGCAACTCACGAACCACACAGGAGAAGTTATGACAAATCAAACCGTTGGGATGGGCGAACAAGACCGCTCGGAGCGTGAAAAGTTTGAAAACGAACTAAAACGAATTCTCGAATCCAGCGACAAGGCGGGTATCCTCCTCAGGGTGATTGGGTCGCTGGCTTTTCAAATGCACTGTCCCAAATATGGCTACCTGCAAGCCGCCATGGGGCGCGCCTACACCGACATCGACTTCGGCGCCTACAAAAAGCAGACCAAGGAAATTCAGGCATTGATGGCGGGTTTGGGCTATGTGGACAATCGTGAAGTCTTTATCTCCTCCGAAGGCGAACGCTCCATCTTCGACAAGCCAGGCGCGGGTCTGCATGTGGATGTCTTCTACGAAAAACTCGATTTCTGCCACCCAATTTATTGGAAAGACCGCCTCGAAGTCGACTCGCCCACCATCCCGCTGACCGAACTCCTGCTCGAAAAAATGCAAATCGTCCAAATCAACGAGAAGGATGTCATCGACACCATCATGCTCCTGCTCGAACATCCGCTGGGAGATGTGGACAAGGAAACCATCAACATCAAACTGGCGGCGGAACTCTGCGCCAAGGAATGGGGGTTGTGGCGAACAGCCAGCATGAATCTCGACAAGGTCAAACAACTGGCGCAGCATTACCCGCAGTTGGACGAAACCCAAAAAATGCAAGTCACCACCCAAGTAGATAAAATCCTCGCCCGCATGGACGAAGAACCCAAACCGCTTGCCTGGCGTATCCGCGCCCGCGTGGGCGACCGCGTGAAATGGTACAAAGATGTGGATGAAGTATAAGGAGATTTTATTATGGCTAAACTCGTACGCGATTTAATGCACACCGGCTTGATCGCCTGCAAACCCACTGCAACGCTGGGGCAGGTGGCGGTCTTGCTGAATCAACACCATGTCCACGCGTTGATTGTCACCGACCGCGACGGACGCCCCAACGGAATCATCACCGACCTCGACCTGATGGCGGGCGAATGGCTTTCGCAGGACGCCGAAAGTTTGAAGGTGATGCGCAGCCTGACCGCCGCCGACCTGATGACCCAACCCGTCGATACTGTGGAAGCAAGCGTCCCAACCGAAGAGGCGGTCAATCACATTCTGGAGAAACAGGTCAGCCGCCTGCTTGTGACCGAAAACGGGAAAGCCGTCGGCATTATCTCCACCTCCGACTTCGTCGCCAGCATCGCCGACAAAGCCCTGCTCAAACGCGAAGTGGTCGCTGATGTCATGTCAGACGCCATTCTCGTCTGCCGCGGCAAGACTCCCATCGCCTCCGCTGCCCGCGCCATGACCTCCGCTGGCTGGCGTTCGGTGCTGGTGGTGGATGCAAAAGGCAAAATCCTCGGTGTCGTCAGCGGGCATGACCTGCTGCCCTTCGTCAAGGATGGATTGGATGGCAAATTGGTGGTGCGCGATGTGATGCACCCCGCCCTGACGATTGACTTGCACGCCAGCCTGCGCGAAGCCGCGCAAATGATGATCGAAAATCATCATCACCGTCTGGTTGTCACCGACAAGGAAGACCCCGACGCCTTCCCGCTCGGAGTCATCTCGACCTTCGACATCGTGGCAGAGATGGCGCGCGCCGATTCGGTCTGGCAAAAGACATAAAACCAAGACAGTAGACCGTGGACAGTAGACAACGGTCTACCGTCCATTGTCCTCCGTCAAATTCAAAACGAAATTTTTTAATAGGAGACAAACACATGTCCGAATTTCCAACACAAGCGCAAGTTGTTATCATCGGCGGTGGCGTGGGCGGCGCAAGCATTGCCTACCACCTGACCCTCATGGGCTGGAAGGATGTCGTCCTTGTCGAACGGCATGAACTGACGGCTGGCTCCACCTGGCACTCGGCGGGCTTGGTCGGTCAAATGCGTTCCGACGCCAACCTGACCCGCATGATGCACTACAGCACCGACCTGTATCGCAAGTTGAAAGAGGAAACGGGCGTGGACACCTCCTGGCGCGAAGTCGGCGGCTTGAGGCTGGCTTCCTCCGCCGAGCGCATGGAAGAAAATAAACGCCTGGTCGGCATGGCGCGTTCCTTCGGCGTGCCGATGGAATTGATCTCTGCCAAAGAAGCGCAGAAGATGTTCCCGTTGATGAACACCGACGGCGTCCTCGGCGCGGCATTCACCCCCAACGACGGCAGCATCGACCCGACGGGTTTGACCAACGCCCTCGCCGCAGGTGCCAAGATGCGCGGGGCAAAGATCCTGCTCAACACAGACGTGACAGGCATCAACGTCAAAGATGGTCGCGTTTGCGAAGTCGTCACCGACAAAGGCACGATCAAGACCGAAGTCGTGGTCAACGCCTCGGGTATGTGGGGACGCGAAATCGGCAAGATGGTCGGCTTGAGCCTGCCCGTCGTCCCGATGGCGCATCTTTACATCATGACCAAGCCCATCGCCGGCGTGGATCACAGCTTCCCGAACCTGCGCGACCCTGACTTGCTGGTTTACTGGCGCGAAGAAGTGGGCGGAATCGTCACCGGCGGCTACGAACGTCAGCCCGCCACCTTCGGCTTGAACGGCATCCCCAAGACCTTCAAATATCAACTGCTCAACCCCGATTGGGATCGCTTCGCCCCGTTGATGGAAAACTCCATCCGCCGCGTGCCAGCCGTGGAAAATGCTGAAATCATCAAACTGCTCAACGGTCCCGAAGGCTTCACCCCCGATGGCGAATTCCTGCTCGGACCCACCTCGGTCAAGGGCTTCTGGGTCGCCTCCGCTTTCTGCGCGCACGGTCTCGCGGGCGCGGGCGGCATCGGCAAGGTCATGGCAGAATGGATTATCGACGGGCATCCCGAATGGGATATGTGGCGGTTGGACGTGCGCCGCTTCGGACCGAACTACGACAACCTCAACTACACAGTAGCCCGCACCATCGAAACCTACACGCAATACTACGATATTCACTTCCCCGGCGAAGAAAGAATCTCCCGTCGTGGACAGCGGCTCTCCCCCACCTACTTCCGCTTGCGCGATTTGCGCTGTTCCTTCGGCGAGAAGTTCGGCTGGGAGCGCCCCAACTGGTTCTCATGCTACGAAGAAAAAGCCGAACACGGTCACGAACCGCGCGGCTGGGCGCGTCACAGTTGGTCACGCGCTATCGGCTACGAACATTTGATGACCCGCGAAAACGCCGGTCTCTTCGACGAAACCTCCTTCAACAAGTTCGAGATTCGCGGACCTGGCGCGTTGAAATTCCTCAACTACGTCTGCGCCAACGAGATGGATGTCCCCGTCAACAACGTTGTCTATACGCAGTGTCTCAACAAGCGCGGCGGCATCGAAGCCGATGTGACCATCACTCGCCTCGCCGAAGACCGATTCTTCCTCATCACGGGAACCTCCTTCGGTCAGCACGACCAATCCTGGCTCTCGCTGCTCATGCCCGAAGACGGCTCCGTCACCATCGAAGATGTCGGCTCGGCGTACGCCTGTATCGGCTTGTGGGGACCGAAGGCGCGCACCATTTTGGAAAAAGTAACCGGCGACGATGTCTCCAACGCGGGCTTCCCCTACATGACCGCCAAGCGCATCACCGTGGGCGACGTCCCGGCGATGGCTGTCCGCGTGACCTACGTGGGCGAACTCGGCTGGGAATTCTACTGCCCGATGGAATACGGCACGCGCCTTTGGGATACGCTGTGGGCTGCGGGGCAACCCGACGGCTTGGTGGCGGCTGGATACAAAGCCATCGACACCCTGCGCCTCGAAAAAGCCTATCGCTACTGGAGCGGCGACATCTCACCCGACTACACTCCCTTCGAGGCAGGCATTGGCTTTGCGGTCAAACTTGATAAGAAGAGCGACTTCATCGGCAAGGAAGCCTTGCTCAAACAGAAGAAGGAAGGTCTCAAGCGCAAGTTGTGCTGTATGACTCTCGCCGACAACCGCACCATCGCTTTGGGCAAGGAACCCATCCGCACGAAGGATGGAAAGATTATCGGCTGGGTGGCTTCGGGCGGATTCGGGTATTCGGTCGGCAAGAGCATGGCATACGCCTACCTACCGATTGAACATGCCAAGCCCGGCACCAAACTGCAAATCGAATTCTTCGGCGAACCGATGGAAGTGGAAGTCGTTCAAGCTCCGCTCTGGGATCCGAAGGGCGAGCGCATTCGCGCATAAGTAAAAGAACCACAGAAGGCAGCTTTGGGGGGCTGCCTTCTGTCAACCCATACAATAGCAGGAGGTATGTCGCTAAAAATAATTTCGTTTGTGTTTTGAAAGTTTTCAGGCGCTTCAAAATTCAACCAAATCAGGAGAAAACGTCATGGGTCTTTCAGTTAACGAAGTCATCGCCAAAGTGCCATTCCTGGCTGAGGCAAAAAACATGAAAACAACACCGCTCACCGGCGGAATTACAAACATGAACTACAAGATCGAAGCGGACGGCAAGTTATATGTGCTGAGAATCACGGGCGCGAATACAGAAATGCTGGGAATCAAACGCGACGTGGAACATGCCGCCAACAAAGTGGCGGGAGAACTTGGCATTGCGCCCGATGTCATGTATTTCATCGAGCCGGAAGGCTACCTGCTGACCCGTTTTATCAACGGCAAACACATCCCGCCTGCCGACATCATCAAACCCGAATACATCACCCGCATCACCCGAAAACTCCACCTCTTCCATACGCGCGCGCCAAAACTAAAGAGCACCTTCAACGTCTTCCGCCGTGTGGAAATGCTGACCAAGGTTTCCAAGGAACACAACTGCAAATTCCCCTTCGACTTCGATTGGATTATGCAGAAAGCGCGGGAAGTGGAAAAAGCCCTGCTGAAAGACCCCTACGTCCCCACCCCCTGCCACAATGACCTGCTGAACCTGAACTGGATGGACGAAGACACCCCCGGCGACATCGGCGAAATCCGCCTGTTGGACTGGGAATACGCCGGCATGGGCGATATCTTCTTCGACCTCGGCAACTTTGCCCACCACCACCGCCTGAGCGACGATCAGGTACGATTTATGTTGCAGGAATATTTCGGCGAAGTGACCCCCAAGACCTTTGCCCGCCTCAAATTGATGTGGCCCATGTCTGAACTGCACGAGTCGATGTGGGGCACCACCCAAACTGGAATCTCGCAACTGGAAGAAGACTTCCAGGGCTATGCCGACCTGTGGTTTGGACGCTACCGTCAGCATGTCACCGACCCGCGCTGGGATCAGTGGTTGAAGGATGTAGCGGCGAAAGGCAAGAAAAAGTAGACAGGTTGACGGGTAGACAGGTAAATAATTTTCATATACGTGTTTACTTGTTTACCCGTGTACCCCCATTCAGGAATTACCCAAATAAGGAGTAAACATGTCCATCGTAAATGCAAAGGAAATCATGGTCGAAGCGCTGAAAGGCAAATACGCCGTCGGCGCGTTCAACGTCACAGACTTACTTCAATTCGAAGCGGTCATCGATGCCGCCATTGAAACCAAGTCCCCCGTCATCGTCCAAACCTCGGTCAAGCCGTCGCAATTCCTCGGCACCGATATGATGGTGGCAATCTTCCGCACGCTGGCAGAAAAAGCCCCCGTCCCCGTCTGCCTGCACCTCGACCACTGCACCGACATCGAATACTGCAAGAAGTGCGCCGACGCGGGTTACACCAACATCATGATCGACGCCTCCAAGCAATCCTACGAAGAGAACATCCGCCAGACCAAGGAAGTGGCGGATTACTGCCACGCCATCGGCGGTATCTCGGTCGAAGGCGAGTTGGGAACCGTCGGCGGGGTGGAAGACCAAATCAAAGTCGCGGAAGACGAGGCGCAGTTGGCGAATCCCGAACAGTCGGTGGAATTTTGCGAACGCACCGGCATCGACATCTTCGCCCCCGCCATCGGCACTGCCCACGGCGTTTACAAGACCAAGAACCCCAAGATCGACACCGAGCGCATGGCAACCATCAACAAGATGTTGAATGGCAACGGCATCAAGACCCCGCTCGTCGTCCACGGCGGAACAGGTCTGCCCGAAGACACCATCAAGAAGCTGCTGGCGGCTGGCGGAGCCAAGTTCAATGTCTCGACCGAATTAAAGCGCGTGTTGATTGACGCCAAGTTCGAATACATCAGCGCCCACCGCGACGAGTACGACCCCGGCAAACTGGACAAATTCGTCCGCGACGCCACCCGCAAAGCCGTCATCCACTGGATGGAAATGATCGAAAGCGTTGGCAAGGCATAAAAACGTTAAACGTTTAACGTTGGTTGATAAAAATATTTCAGGAGAATAACACAATGAAAAAAGTTGAAGAATATTACGTCCCGTGGGTCAAGGGCATCCCGATGTACATTTCGGCGCATATCGAACTGGCTTGGCGCGATCCCTCGCTGCACCGCATGATGTCGAACGAGAATCCGCTTCCGCCATCCCCCAAGGTGGTCGAGGCGATGATGAAGTACGCCAAGATGGGCAACCGCTACCCCGACCAGGGCTTGGTGGTCCGCTCGAAGATTGCCGAAATCAACAATGTGGACGGACCGCAGAACGTCATGCTGGGCAACGGCTCCAGCGAAGTGTACGACAACATCTTCCGCATGTTCATCAACCCCGGCGATGAAATCATCCAGCACACGCCCTGCTTCGGCATTTACGGCTTGCGCGGAAAACTGCTCGGCGCGAAGATGGTCTCTGTACCGATGGTTTACAAAGACAACTACCTGCACTTCGACCCTGACTCGATCCTCAAGGCTGTTACCGACAAGACCAAGGTCATCGTCGTCGCCAACCCCAACAACCCCACCGGCAACTTCATGGAAGCCAAGCACTTCGAGACCATCGCCCAAACAGGCATCCCGTTCATCGCGGACGAAGCCTACATCGAATATGCGGGCTTGGGCATGTCTCAGGTGCAGTTGATCAAGAAATACCCGAATGTCCTCGTCACCCGCACGCTCTCGAAGGCGTACGGTCTGGCGGGAATGCGCTTCGGCTATGCCATCGGCTCCAAGGCGGTCATCGACCAAATCAGCGGTTCGCTCCTCCCCTGGAACGTGGGCATCATCCCGATGTGGGGCGCAATGGCGGCTTTCGAAGACACCGAAGCCCTCGCCGAGCGCGTCAAATATAACAACGACCAGGTGGACTTCATCAGCGAATCGTTGAGCGACATCCCCGGTCTGACCATCTTCCCCTCGAAAGCCAACTACATCCTCTTCGACGGCGGCGGCACGGGCAAGAGCGGCGACGACGTGGTGAAACTGGCTGAAGGCAAGGGACTCATCCTGCGCAAGAATGAACCCATGTACGGCAGCAAGGGCTGGTTCCGCGTGACCATCGGCTCGGTGGAAGAAAACAAGATGTTCGTGGATGTCGTCCGCGAAGCGCTAACCAAGTAGACAAGTAAACGGGTAAACAGGTAGCAGGTACGTATGTACCTGTTTACCTGTCTACCTCCCCGGAGGAAACCATGTCTAAAATCAAAGCAGTGTTCTTCGACCAGGACGGCGTCATCATCGACACCGAACGCGACGGACACCGCGTATCGTTCAACATGACCTTCAAGGAATTCGGTTTCACCGACGAGTGGGACGTGGAGTATTACCATGAACTGCTGCAAGTCGGCGGCGGCAAGGAACGCATGAAGAAGCATTGGCAAACCAAGGGCTTCTCCAAGCCGTTGACCGAAGAAGAAATCGACGTCCTCGTGAAGGATATGCACAAGCGCAAGACCGCCCTGTTCGTGGAACTGATCGAAAGCGGCAAACTGCCCCTGCGCCCCGGTCTGCACCGCTTCATGAAAGAGGCAATGGACGCGGGATTAAAGATTGCTGTTTGCACCACATCCAACGAGCAAGCCGCCAAAGCCATCACCGAGAAAATTCTTTCGGACATCAAGTTCGAGATTGTGCTGGCTGGCGACGTGGTCAAGAACAAGAAACCCGATCCCGAAATCTACAACATGGCGCTGGAAAAACTTGGGTTGAAACCCGATGAGGTCATCGTGGTGGAAGATTCCAAGAACGGCGTGAAAGCCGCCAAAGCCGCAGGCGCGAACGTCATCGTCACCACCAACCACTACACCGAAAACGAAGACGTGGAGGTGGGCGATGTGATCGTCTCCTGTCTCGGCGACCCCGACGGCGAGAAAGCCGCCAAACGCAAGGGCGACATCAAAGACTTCGACGGCGTTGTGCATGTGAAGCAGTTGATGGAGTTGTTTGGGTAAGACAAGTCCGTCGTTTACAACGTTTAATCAAAAAGGACTTCCGAAGCCTCTTCAAGCGGCAACCTCGGAAGTCCTTTTATTTTGGATCGCTTCCTATTCAAAATCTTCTTCTTCGGGTGGGATAAATGCTTGCAAGGCTGAATCGAGACCAAACAGCAAAATCAGGGTGATAATAACGGCTGAACTGACGCACCAGATGCATACGGCATAAATAACGAACAATTCGAGGTAGGTCAGATAGATCGAGAAGATCACGCCAAACAAAGCCATGCCAAAAAGAGCGGCGGGAGCGTACTGCGATAGCAATCCCCATTTTTGTCGCGCGGCAAACCAGGCTGCGAGGATGGCAACGTATCCAACTGCGCCAAGCAGACCAACGGGCAAAATTCCCCAAACCTTCGAGTAGGGGCTGGCTTGCACCGCATTGCAATCCCCAACGGGACCGCAAAACGCCTGTACCGATTGCGTTTCGATATAAGTCAGGTAGGCGGCAACGCCCAAACCAATCAACGAAAGAACGGGAATGGCAGCATTCATCCATGCGGCATGGAAGAGGAGTTTGCCAACACCCAGGCTTGCCAAAGAATACAACGTGACCAAAATCATGAACGCCATCACCACAGCCGCCAGCGTGAAACCATTATCCTTGACTGGTTCGACGGAAGCAGGCTTGGGCGTATCCTCCGCTTGGGGTTGGACAGCCAACTGCGGGGTTGGTTCAACAGCCGAGGCGGGTAATAAGTCGGCAAGCAGGGGATTTGTCGGGTAGCCCAAGCCGCCCCGAGTCAAATAATCCTCAACCAAATTGGGAAGTTGATTTCGCGCCTGGTCGGAGCCAATTAACACTTGTTCGCCAATGATAAGGAACGGGACGCCCGTCCCCTCCTTGGAAATACCGTAAGACTCGGCAACGCGGTAGAGCAAGTCCACATCGGGAGCGCCCTTCACCTCGACCATCAACAGTTCAAATTGTTCGCCATACTTTTCCTCCAGGGGAGGCAGCACGTTTTCGATAATATCCTCGCAGTGCGGGCAACCTCGCATCCAAAACATGACCGCATGGACAATGGGCTGCTGCGCCTGCGCCTGAACAGGCACGGCGAACAAAACAAGAAGAATCAAGAGCAGTGAAAGTTGTTTGATTTTCATGAGGTAGATTGTATCTGAAATATGCCCGCTCAGGCTTAGCCTTCGATTAAGAAATCTTTACGTCCAATCCAATGTCCCATTCCCAACCGTTAGGCAAGCCGCCCAGAACGCCCAGACAAAACAAATGACCATGTTTTCACATGGTCAATAGTAGCGGGGGCAGGACTTGAACCTGCGACCTTCGGGTTATGAGCCCGACGAGCTGCCACTGCTCCACCCCGCATCGAATGG
>Ga0172367_10001752_pt1 | contig 30911 bp, 55 predicted proteins | sample Lak10m_FD_114542 | JGI IMG/M metagenome (GOLD analysis project Ga0172367, IMG submission 114542) | Freshwater microbial communities from Kabuno Bay, South-Kivu, Congo - kab_022012_10m | ecosystem: Environmental > Aquatic > Freshwater > Lake | place: Democratic Republic of the Congo: South-Kivu...
CAGTATTATCAACAGTATCACTTGTCATTAATTTTAAATGCGCAGAAGTAAATGCAGTACTATAATTTGACATTCCTTGTAAAACTTCTAACTTCGCTCCAGGAGTTGTAGTACCAATTCCAATATTTCCTCCACTTTCGTATATTGCAGAATTATTCAAACTTCCAGTTGCATTAAATCTTGCAATGTAACCTGAAGTTCCTGAACCAGTCACAGTTCCAGAATTATTTGAATATAAACTATCAGCATAAGTTTTATTCCAGTTGAATAAAGTTAAATAAGTTGAATAATTTCCTGTCCAGTGAGGGTCTGTTTCACTTGTTAAGAAACTTGATGTATCTATTGACCAATTAGCAATAAGTCCTGAACTATTCCAGTCCTTAATATATCCAGTTGTATTCCAATCCTTAATATATCCAGTTGTATTCCAATCCTTAATATATCCAGTTGTATTCCAATCCTTAATTAATCCTGAAGCATTTAAATCTGGAAGTGTAGTTGAGTTGTAATATCCAAAATCATTAGTAAAGTTTGAAACAGAAGTATACCCTCTATTTCCTAAATTATCTGTAAACTGTGAAAGAGTTGTTGGTTTATTTATCAAATCTGTATAATCATAATCCCAGTAATCTTCTAAGTTAAAAGTATAAGCAACCCACTTTTCTGTTGCTCCTAAGAATCTTAAAAAATCTGAATCACTTGGATTTGGAATATTTACATCTTGCATCTCTGAAAGATTTGTTAGATTACCTGTATAGAATGAGGATTTTATTGTAGAAGAAGGATTAACCATTCCTTGAGCAGAAATAAAGTTTATAGTTACAATTAAGGCTAATACTAAAACTATTGATTTTATTAATTTACTTTGGGGCGAATGCATCTCCTATTATTGGGATGTTAGGAAGTTCTGTTTCTTGTTGAGTAGTTGAAGGCTCTGGACTTTTTAAAGTTTGTGCATAGTCTAATGAAAATTTCATCATTACAATAGATACGATTGTTGCACAAGCAATAATTGCAATAGGTAATAAAACTGTCTTTAACCATGCATCCTTTTTCTTTCTTCTTTCTTGTGATGCCCTTATCTCTTGAACCATAAAGTTCATATTATCCCAATCAACAATCTCTAATTCTAATGCAGATAAATAACCTCGTGGATCAAACTGTTGAAATCTTTCAACTAATAAAGGTTCTCCTTTCTTATCCTTAATCATTTCTAATTCTTTAATAACATCTTTTCCATCATTATAATCTACCTTTAAAGGTTTATACTGTTTAGCTCCATATCTATAAAGGAATAATGTTCCTATAGTTGGTCTTAAAAACTTACTAATTCTTCCAGCTAAATCTGTTGGTTTATCCATATTATGAACAACCCAATCATATTCTACTACAGGAATAGTATCTTTAGATTTTAATAATTTATATCCAGTTAATCCAGTAAATTTATCATAGTATTTACCAGCTCTATCATTAGTCTTAATTAAATTCTCTCCTCTTCTTTCAATTATAATAACATCTACAGGCCAATTCTTTCCTTTAATCTTTGCTACAATTAAAACTAGAAGTATCATAAATGGCCAACCATATTTAAAAATATCCACTATTGTATTTAAAACACTTAAAGCAACACTCATCTTAATCTCCTATTTATTATTCTTATTTGATAATGCTCATCTATGAATTCCTTTTGTCTTTTTTTATACATTCTTATTGTTTGTAACATTAATAATAAGATAAAGATTACTCCAATCATAGCTAATACTGCAGGTAAAAATAAAACTATTAATGTTGAAACTATTAAATAGGTGGATAGATAAATAACTGTTGGAAGAGTTCTACTTAAATTAAAGTTTATTCTATCTAAATGAAATTCTAATCTATCTTCTTTTTTAATATGGAGTGACATTTCCTAATATACCTCTTTTCTTTTGTCCTTCATTCTCTACATATTGTTCAATTCTACTTACAGTAGTTTGAATAGCTTGTAATAGTTTTCCTTTAACACTTAGACTTCTAACATCTTGAACTATTGTCTTAACTTTAAATTGAATCATTGGCAATAGTTCTTTATCCAAACCCCATCCTTTTTGTTTAAGGCATAGCAATCCTGCTAACTTACATTCAAATTCTTTTAAGTCATCCATATAATTATCTTCAGTATTAAATCCTACAGGATTAATTTGATTTATTCCTGCAAATTTCATCATAGAAATAACTTCTTCTACTGCTTCATCATTAACAACAAATATCTCTCTTATCTCAAACTTACCTTCATCATCTTTCCAGGGCATTTGTGATTTTATCTTTCTTGGTTTTCCATCCTTATCCAATTTAATAAATGCAGGTTTAGTTCCTTGAACCCAAGAAGTATTACCTTGATCATCTTCATAAAGCATTTCTCCTCTAAATTCTCTTCTTAATGCATTTGGATAATCTGAAATTGAATTAAGTATTTTAGAAATAGAACTAATAGAACTTAAATCTTTATTTAAATCAGATGAAGGAATTAAATTTTGCTGTTGATCCATATTTTTAATATTGTTTAAAACTTTTTAAATCTTACATTACCTTTTTCTTGTTAGAGTAATACCTGCTTTCTCTCCAAGAGAATCAATTCTATATTTCTGTTTTTCAATATATCTATTTGGAGTATACATTCTAACTCCTCTCTTTTGTTTAAATGGTCTAAACTTTTGAGAGTTCTGTTTGTAATAATCATCATCTAAATCTTTAGCTACTTGTTGGACTTTCTTCATTACCATATTACCAAGTTTATCTCTAGCTTTTACTACGACTGGTTCAGATTTATTAACTCTAAATTGAGCAGATGAAGAATTATCAACTACCTTAGCTCCAATAGATAAAGCTGAATCTTTTGTTAGTGGTTCTCTATTTACTTTCTCCCATCTTCTTCTATTTGTATCTAAAGATTCTCTTAAAACTTCAACATCATAAGGTTGTTCTTTTTTATATTTTGCTTCTTTTCTTTTAAGCCTCATAGATATAAACTCAACAGGTTTTGGAGGAGTTGGTGGTCTTGGAGTTTGTGAACCAATGGGAGTTAATATTGTTGGAATTACTGTTTCTGTTATGCTTATATTTTCTGTAGTTTGTTTACTACCAGTTCTTAATGCTAAGAAATCCCTTTGAGTAACATTTACTCTATCAACATTCTTTATTAGATTTAAATTTTTAACAGATACATCTTCTTTAGTTATATTTGCTTTTGATAATTTACTCTTTGATTTAGATTCTTTTCTTAAGTTGGATAAAAGTCTTTCTCCTGAAGAGGATAATCCAAATTGTCTTACTAATTCATTTGACCTAAATCTTAATTCTGGAGCAATCTCTCTAACAGATACTTTTGGTTTTGGGGCTTTTATAAATTCTGCTTGTCTTATATTAAAATCAAACTTTGGACTTATACTTGGTTCTGCTAATACTTGAGTTGTTCCTTTAGTAGTTGGAGTGCTTGGAGTTGTTGGTACTTGAGGAGTTTCTGTAGGAAATAAATCCCAAGGTTTCATCTTTTTAGTACTTCCTCTATTTCTTTCAAATATCAAATCTGCTTCTTTGACTGCTCTTTGAGCAACAGAAGTATCTGCAGCTATTCTTTTAGTCTTAGTTATTCCTGTTTCTTTAAATCTTGATATTCCAAGTGAAACTCCATCTTGACTAACTTCCAAACTAGGAGTTGATGTTCTTTTCATTCTTGCTATTGATTGCTGTGGACTTAATTCAAAAGCTTCTTGTAAGCTTCCAACTCCCCCTTTTATTCTAGCAACCTTACCAACTCTTCTAGTTTCTGATTGTATTATTCCTTCTTCTGATAAAGATGATTTAGAAAGATAATCTGCTTCAAGCTTAGTTCCTTTTCTAGTACTTTTTAAAACTCTTGAGGCAAATAAATCATTTCCCTCTTCTCCAGTTCCTAAGATTAATCTTTTTCCTTTAGCATATTTTAATGCACTATCTAAACTTCTAAAGTTTGAAATTGGTTTGTTAGTATAGAAAACTATACTTCTAGTAAATATTTTTCCTTCTTCATTTTGGATAACATAATTTATTACATTCTTATAAACAGACTTTACTTCTGTTTCAACATAATAAGATTTCTTAACTCCCCTATTATAAAGCTCAGTATTCTTTGGAACATCTACTGAATTAATTTTTGGAAATTTTTGTTCTATTACTTGGCTTCCTTGAGATATTTCAAACTTTTTAACATTGGAAAGTACTTCATCTTTAAATCCTAATTTTCTTAATTCAGCAATGTTTATATCTCCCTTAAGTTGAGTTCCAACATTTACAAATGGTTCTTCTTTAACTATTGAATCAGCGAACCTTCCAGATTCTTTTAATTTATTAAACTCTTCTAAAGCTTTATTATAGTTTTCAAATTGTCTTGATTGTATCTTTTTAGCTTGTATTCCCCCAGCAACCATAAATGCAGCAGTTGGAACTAATACTTGTGCTGCTTCAAGAGGAGTAGTTTTTCTTGATAACAATTCAGAAGAAATAACTGTTACTTCTTTACCTAAAGATACTCCTCCAGCAACTCCACCAATAGTTTGTAATGTCTTAGGTAATCTTAGAAAAGCTGGAGTAACCAATAGAGAACTTCCAACTGCCATCGCAGTACTTAAAACAATGGTGGATATTTGTCCTTTCTTTGAAACTTTATCTATAATCTTTTGTTTTTCATCTATTAAACTTTGAACACTAGTTTTAATTTCATCTTCGGATTTACCTTGTGCTATTAATTGTTTATTATAAACTGTAATCTCATCTGCATATCTCCTAGCTAAAGCAGTTTGTGCTGCAGTATCTCCAAGACTAGCAAACTTTTTTAATTGCTCATCGGATACAGGAGTACTTGGACTTAAGACGGCTGTTGTTGGAGAATATCCCTTAAATGCTCTTTCTATATCTTTTTTAGAATAATCAGTTCCTGCATTATAAGAAGAAACTTGTGATTCAAATCTTCTTCTCTTCTCTTCTTCAATTTTAGAAGTAATAGGAGTAACTGCTGATGCAGTTGTAACTCCTGCAATAATTCTTGCAGTATCTTTTGGAGTTTCATATTTTAAAGCTAATTTAGAAGTATCAATAGCAGATGCAATTTTTGGTTTAGTATATTCAGAAACAGTAGTTTCTTTTTTTATAACTGTTTGAGGAGGAGCAATAGAAAGTGTTCTAGATTGTTCACTTATATTTTGTTTAAATATTGTTGCTTGTTCTGTTGGAGTTGGAGGTCTTATAATTGATGTAGCACTTGTACCAGTAGCACTTACTGTTTGGAATCCTCCTGCAACTGATGAGTATTTTTCTTTTTGTTCTTGTACTTCCTTCTTAAAACCACCAGTAATACCACTAAGAAAAGTGCCAATACCAGTTCTAGGCTGTTGTGAGCTAACCATAGATACATTTTGGCTAATAGACGCCCCAGTGATTCCCCTACCAGATACCAGTCCATAATCTTTAGTAGTATTAAACACTTTTAAATCTTGCGTTTGTTCTACCTTTACAGGAGATACTAAAGGAGTTACAATTTCTGGAGTAATAGTTGTTATTTCTCCATTATAATTAGTTGAAGGAATTGTTGTTGGAGTGATGGGGGTAAATGTAATTGTATCATTTTTAACTGTTGCAACGGTATTACTTAGTAGATCCTTATAAGAAGCATATCCTGCTTCTTTAGCAAATTTTTCTTTTGCTTTATCTTTTGCTGCTCTATCAGAAAACATTTGCATTTCATATTCTCTTAATTTTGTTCCATATTCTACAGCTCCAGATTTAATATCATTAAAGCTTTCATAATACCCCCCATTCTCTAAATTCTTTAAAGCTTGCTCATATACTTCTCTTCTAGCAATTAAATCTTTTTGATTAGCTTGTTCTTCTCTTCTAACTGAGATGTCCCAAGAAAGCTCCTTTGCTTTCTCGTAAGATTTTTTTAATTCTAAATCTACATTATCAATTAAAGATTGTAATTCTGATTTTTGAGAAGTAGACTTTTCTACATAAGCTTGATATTCTTTATTTGCTTTTTCAACTCTTTGAACATATCTTCCTTGAGAAACACTTCCATATTTAGAACTTAATTTTTGTTCTTCAATGGTTAAAGGTTTTCCTGGAATAGTTGCTCCAAGTTTTAATTCTCCTAAAGTTGGTGGTTTATTGTTTGCTCTCACTCCAGCTTTCATCTCTGCGAGTGTAGGAGGTTTTACCACCTCATCTTGAATAGTGGTTCAACCTCGCAAGAACCTCCTAACATCCCTCTCCTTGTTGTGGAAAAACCACTATTAGATGAATGTCTTTTATAGTTCTTTTTATTAAAGGTTCCTTCAAGTGTAGAATTAATTTTTAACTGCTTATTTAACATGGAAGGACAGTGCCTTATTCTTTCTAATTAAAAGATATATTTAAAACTTTCGGTATGTAAATTTTATAAAGTTGAATTATGTTTTGTTATTATGGCTGAAAATGTATCTGAAATTGAATTTAATTCTATGGTTGCTGTTCTTGAACGATTAAGTAAAACAACTGATTTAATAAATGACGCAAGAGCTAGATTAGATTTAGAAGCATTTATGGGGCATTTGATAGATTATTATAAAGAGATAAGTGCAGATTTAAGTCCTGATGAAAAAAAGATTTGGGAAGAATTAAAAGTTACTAACAGATATAGAGTAAGTGGAAAAAAATCTGCTAGATGGATTTTAGAACAACTAAATGAATTAGATTTAAGACTTAGAGATTATGCAAAAAAACATGGATACTTAACTAAAAATATTAAAACAACTAAATTAAAAATTGTATAATGAGAATAAATTCTACTATCTATGATGAACAAGGAATGCCAAGATTTGCTTTAGATAGGTATCCTATAGGTTCTTATAAAAATCAAAAAGCTGCAGGAATACCTATTAATAAAGAAGTTGCTGGAACCTTGAATTTATATGCTAAAAAAATTATGAATGATATGCAATTTTTAGCTTTAATTGCTGGAGGAGATGGTGGGGTGCGTATGGGAAAATCAACAGTAGCTCAAGGATGGGGATATTATTATACTGAAAAAGTAAATGAAATTTTGAAAAAAAAAGGAGAGAAACCAATATCTTTTACAGCAAGAAATATTGCTATGTCCTTTGAATCTTTAAAAGAAAAAGCTTTTGAAGTTGAAAGATATTCTTGTTTAATTCTAGATGAAAGTGATGATTTATCTGAACACGCTATGTCTAAAAAAATGAGAGAGATAAACTCTTTTTTACAAAAAAATGGACAACTTAATTTATTTATTATACTTATTACAGATGATTACTTTAAATTTCCTCCAACTATTGCAGTTACAAGAAGTAATTTTTTAGCCATAGTAAAATATAGTCATGATGATGAAAGAGGGATTTACTATGAAAGAGGATATTATGATTTATATGATGCAAAAGATAAAAGAATTTTATATTATAAAGGAAAAAAAGACTTTAGAAATATTCATTGCCATAAACCGACTTTGAAAGATGTTTATTTTCATGGAGATTATTTAGTTGATGAAAAAGAATATCTGGAAGAAAAAAGAAAGGATTTAGAAAGATTTAGGGATGGAAAGAAAGATGTCATGAAGATAAGTAACGAACTATTTGGATTTTTTATAAAAAAGTTTTATAATTATTTTAAAGATAGAATAACTATGGAAGAACTAGCAGATTGCTTTGGCACAAGTAAAAGAACTTTATATCGTCGTATAGAAATGATAGATGATTTGCCTAATGACAGTGCTATTTATAATAATAATACACTAATAGAAAAAAAAATTAATCCAGAGCAGCCTGGAACTAAGCCAGAAATAATTAATAATATGGAGGAAGAAGAGTTAGATTAAACTAAGGTTCAATGTAAGAATAATTGCTTATATTAAATAGGGCAGATTCATCAGGTAGTTTTAAACATTGCTCAGAATAATACTTCATAAACTTTGGAGCTTTCATATCATTACCATTAACATCAAATTTACAATAAGAACAATCATTAGTTTTAAAAGTCATAATAAAAAACATTAATCCTAATAATAAAATAGTTAATGTTACTTTTAATATTCCATAAATCTTTTTATGATTCATAGTAACCCCTGTTCCTATCAAAAAGAACCAGACATTTATTTTCTGTTATATTGCTATAAAGATCCATCATTCTTTTTTCAATAAATAATTCATTATCATTTATTGCAACTCCAGACATTTGAATATTCTTAAAATGAACCATACAAGATTCACATGAATTTCCTTTTCCAAAAAGAAATAAAAATACAATCAAACTTACTGTTATTATTATTGCAATTAATAAAAATATATTTTTTCTTCTATAATAGTTCTGTGCCTCTTGCTCCATTATCCAAGCACCATCCCAATTATTAATATAATTAAAAATATTATCCAAACAAAAGTAACAGAAGGACTTAGGGCAAATGTTCCCTTATAAAACCAGAAAGGAAGATATTCTACCCAAGAACTCGGAGTAGATAAAACAAATTTAGAATATTCTTTTTTAACTGAATGTAAATCATAATTATTGATATCATTTATTATATCTTGTTTAGTAAAATTATTAGAGTGAGATAATTCATGATTTAAAATAGTCTCATATAAATTTTTCCATTTAGGAAGTTTCAATTTTTTATTTATATAAATAGTATTTTTTATTCTACAAGCTATTCCAAAATTAACTTCTTCTATTTTAATATGGGTATAATCAAATTCTTTTTCTGTGCCTTGTTCCATTTTATACTACCTTCAAAATTATTCTCCATGCAAGTAAACCTCCAAATACAGCAATTACTGCTGCAACAATCCAAAATTTAGCTTTCTTGCTTAAATTATCTATTGAAAATTTTTTGTTTCCAATTTCTTCATTATTTCCATGATAACTAATACTTGTCTTTAAAGATTTTTTAACTCTCTCTCCATGAATAGGACAATTAACATTAGGAATAAAACCATATTCATTATTTGTAGACCAATCACATATACATTTCTTATTGAAGGATTCTATAGATTCATTGGACTGTGCCTCTTCTTTAGATTTTCCTAATCCTTCTATCTTAAAGTCCTCAACTTTCAAACTTCCTATTCCAATATTACTCCTTATCATTTTTTAAATTCGTCTAACATTTCTTCAACTGAATTTTCAACCAGTTCTTTTTTCTCTTCTGGCTTAGATTCTTTCAATTTAGAATAAGTTAGTTTGATATTTTTTCTTATTTCTCTTTGCTGTTTTAATGCATTATATTGAAACCATAAAATAGCTAACATAACGAAAGCCCAAGCCAATGCTCTTAATGCTAACCATAAATCAGTTGAAACAAGTTTAATAAAAGTAAATACATTGGTTAATAGAATAGAAAAAAAAGCTATAAACATAATCCACATCATAGCATAATTAAAATCAGCCATTCTTCCAGGATCGTTTCTAGTTACTTTATTTCCTAGATTAAAAAATATATCCATTGGATTTTTAACTTTCATATTTCTTTTACCTCACATTTAAATCCTGATTCTGAATATTTTTGTATATAGAAATCTCTAAGAATTAATTCTACTTCTCTATTTGAAACTTCTTTAACATTAAATTCTTTATTTCCTATCTTAACTTCTTCATGCTCTCCAAACATATTTACTCTAATCCATTTTCTTCCAGGAGTAATAATTGCTCCTCTTGCTTGCATTTGTGCTATTGCTTGTTGAGCATATTGATTACTATTAAATTGATAAAAAATTAATTTACCATCTATTCTAAGAATTCCTTTAACATCTCCTGCTCCCGTGCCTAATTTTTCAAAATCTATTTGTATCATCAGTCCTCTCCTTGAATTTTAAATGAGTAATAAAAAGCCCATGCAATTCCTCCAAGAGGAATTAAAACTGCAATCCAAAAAGTCCAATTTATTTCCATGGGATCACCAGTTACTCACTAAAGTATCTAAGTCCATGTTATATCTAGAGCAAAGCAACTTTATAAAATTTACATTTTTAACTATTTGTTGACATTCAGAACAAAGAGTTTGCCTTTTAGTTCTATTAACTATTCTTCTTCCACATTTTTCACAAGGCTTTGGAAGAGGCATTATTTAATCATCTCCTTTTTTTGTTTCATTTTGTGTTTATCTCTTTTTCATAAAAGCAATCTTTTATGTAAATTTTGAATTAACTCCCTTATAGATTTTAAAAGATATTTTCATAAAAGTATTAAAAATTGGATTATTCAATTCCAATAGCCTCCCAGTATTTCTTTATTGCATCTTCAGGATTTGCTTTTGCATAGATACCTGTAACTGCAACTGAACTATGGCCCATGAATTGTTGAACCATAGGCATAGGTAATTTAAGAACATTAACAGCATAGTTTCCAAAACCATGCCTTAATATATGAAAGGATAACCTTTTGTTTAAAGTCTTTTCAGAAAGCCTATAAAAACGATTCTGAAGGGTTCTACGCTCTATCTTAAGTGGTAATCTTTCTAAGTGCTTTGGTTTTAATAAAGGACTTGTTGTAGTAATTCTCCACTTACCCCCCTTTGCTTCATCTATTCTTATCTGTCTTCTTTCTAAATTAATCTTATCTTTTGTTAAAACTGGAATCTCAGAATTATCTTCAGTTCTTTCTTTCTTCTTCCATTTGTATTTCCTTTTGTATCCAACAATCTCACTTATTCTTAATCCTGAACCGAATCCTAATATCATAGCTACTTCTAAATCTTTATCCTTGTTTGCACTAAGTAGTTTCGTAAATTCTTCAGGACTTATAAAATCAATTCTTTTGTTCATATCTTCTCTCTTTGTTTTAAATTAAAAAAAATAAAAAAATAAATTATTTTGTTTATTCACAACCCTTAATTAAATCAAAAGGTTGGCAAACTTTTATTGAAAAATCTCCATCAGCAAATGTTGGAGAAGTTCTTATTTCAATATTGTTTTGAATAATACTTTCTGAACCATGAGTGTATTTAGTCATTACTCCATCGCAATCTGAATCATACATAAGTCTTACAACCTTTGTATTTTCTGCATCAATACTTGAAAATGGAACTGTTGTTCCATCACTTCTAACATTGAATACACATGATGTAGATACTACTCCGGGTATTCCAGTTCCATATCTTGGGTCTTCAAAGTAAAAGCTACTTATGTCACTTGCTTCCCAATTTTCATCTAACTCTGCTACAAACATAGAGTTATAAACATCATATGTTCTATCATTCTTATTCTCTGATAGAGTTGTGAAAGCAATAGTATCCCCTCCATATAGACTTGATACACTATATTCATTTGTTCCTGTTTCTCCAAAAGTCATTGAAAATGGTCTTTCTGAATGACCTTCAAATACTGCATTATATCCAATAAATCCAGCAAAAGCTAAAGATATGAATAATACTGCAAATGCAGGAATCATAAATTTCTTATTCAACTTTTTCTTCTTTTCCATGTTTCTTATCCTCCCTTTTACCTTGTATAAAATATTTAATCATAAGTCTTATGAATACTATTATTAATCCTATTGCTAAAGAAAGTAATGCTATTTTATTCTTTTCCATAAAACTTTTATTTTCTTTTGGTTTTTCTTTTTCTATTTCTTTTGTTTCATTCTTTGGTATCTTCATTGTATTATTATCTAAAACTATTGTTTTATTCTTTGGAGTTACTCTTGCTCCTCCACCTCCAGTAGAACCTCCATGATGCCCATATTCTACTTCATACTTTTCTCCACACCAAGTTATTTTAAAATTTTCTACTTCTACTACTTCATCAGCCCACCAATCTATTCTACTATCATTTTGTATCCAATGAAACCAGTATAAAGGTGTAGAATTAAATTCATATGTAACTGATTTAATTGAATCACTATTTGGAAGATTGATTGTTCCATTGTCTCCACCATAAATAGTTGTAGCACTTACTAAACTAACTAAGAACATTCCTAAAATTATTGGTAAAATGTAGTTTTTCATTTCTTTTATGAAAGTTATTTAGTTATTTTACGAGGGATTAGTATTTAAATCTTTCGTAAAAGTATAGTTTTGTGAAAGTTCATTTACCTCTTTCTCCTATAAAGTAAAGTTCTCATAATATATCCTAACCAAAATGCTATAAAGAACTTTGCTGTTTCTTTAAATATTGTATTTGTTAAATCCATTTTGTGTCTTTTTTGTTTTTTAATATGAGAGAATTTCTTTATGATATGAGTGTGATTCTCAAAAACACCCTTTTGTCTTCAAAGTTAAAAAAAATAAAATAAAATATCTATTCTGCTTTAATCCTCTTCAACTAAAGCATATCTTGTTTCTTTAGCTGCTCCTGTAGTTGAAACCTTAAACACTCTCTGTCCAGCTTTTCCTCTTCTAAGGATTTCTTGATATAGTGGATTCTTAACATTCATCCATAATATCTTCCTTTCAGTCTTATGAGTAACTGGAATCAAAGCTTTAACAGTTCCATCTGCAGCAGACCATTTGTTGAAAGGATTAGTGAAGTCTACTGTAAAACTTATTATCTTTCCAACTTCTAACTTTAAGGCAGGGAGTCTTTCTCCTGTAGGTGTTGGTTGTGTGTTTTTAGTTTCTTCTTCTAGCCAATCAATTACTTTTGGTGTTGTTTGTTCGTTTGTCATTTTATTGATCCTCCTTTGTATTAATTTTATTCTCAAATTGTTTAATTAAATCATTAAGCCTACTAACTTCATCAAGTTCAGAAGCATAAGCTTGTTTTTGTTTAACTAAATCTTTGAGTATTAAAATAGCTCTGGCTCTTTCAACAGTCATAGTTTCTTTAAGTAGTTTTTTATTTATCATTTTTATTAATATATGCTCTTATAATAATTCCCAATAGAATACCCATAAGCAATGTTATTAAAGTATTTAATTGATATTCCCAGTATTCAAATTGTATCATTTTAAAGCCTCCAAATTTCCAAAGCTATATCCTTTAATCTTCTCTCCTGAATAATTAAAAGTATAAACTAATTCTCCACATTTAACTGAAGCTATAATCTTTGACTTACCAACTAATCTTTCTAATTCGTTAAAAATCTTTACTCTGTCTTGATTTACAAAGATAGCTAATTCATCTGCTGTGGCTTCTCCTAAGTAAGCAATTAGGAAAGGCAAATCTTTTGTATTGTATCTACTCATTTTGTTTTAACCTCCTTGTTTTGATATTTAATAGTGTTGTTTAAAGAAGTGTCGTTAGACATTTGGGATAATTCGTTAGAATTATCCTTTAAACTGATATTCAATCCGTCGTTTACGACCTGCGAAGCAGAGTCAGAGGGGGTTGCGATTAGTTGCTCAATACTTCTCTTAAATAAATCTCTTAATTTAGTAAAATTTGAGTTATCTCTTTCAAATTGTTTATCAAAAAAACTTACAATATATTGTTCTGCCTCATAATTTCTTTTACCCTCTAAGGATTCACTTTTCTTCTTATCTTCAACTATTTTTTCAAAAAACCTATCCAAATCATTAGGTAATAAAAAAATAACTTGTTTATAATTTTTTGGAGGGGGTAATCTTGTATCTTCAATATAATTTATACAAGCAATACTTCTTAAAATATAGGTGTATTTCTTTAGATTTGCGGTATCTCCAATTTGATTAATATATTTTTGAAAATTCTGTCTTGCCATTGAAACATAATGTTTTTTTAAAAAAAATCTACTACATCCATTTACAAACTCTGTTTTAAGTTCTTCTCTAATTGGATTATCTAAATAAATTATATCACTGCTTAACCACTCCCAAACAGAAGGATTTGATTTTCTCATAAGCGTTAAAAACTTTTTCAAGTCCCATAATTCAATGTCTAAATCTCCACTCATTAAATTTATTTGATTTTTGAAATCTTTAAACTGGTTATAATTCTGAACATAAACCCCCCTAACATCATAATCGCTATCTTCACTCTCCCAACCCCAAGCACGACTACCTGATTCAATTAAGAATAATACCTTAATTTCTTCTTGTTCTTCAATTTTCTTTATTTGTTCTAATATTTTACTTTTCATAGTTGAATCTTACTTCTGGAGCAACCCCCTCTGATTGGATTGAATATTGTTGTTTAAAGAAGTTTCAGATTTATCTGAAATTTGGGAATCTGAACGAAGTGAAGATTCCTTTAAACTGATATTAGGAGACAAACTCGTAGAGTTTGCTTGAGTTTTTAAAATGGCGATTGGTATTTTCATAAAACAAAACCAGTGAGTTGGAATTTTACTTCCATTTGGATGACCAAAAAGAGGTTCTCTTTGGATGACTTCCAAAATTTCTTTTCTCTTAACACTTGTTTCATTCCACTTGAATATTAAAACTCCGAAGTCATCCAATACTCTCCAACATTCATCAAATCCTTTTTTTATATCATCTTTCCAACTCTCTCTGTTCAACCAACCATAATCTTTAACCATCCTAAAAGTTTCTCCTTTTGAAAAAATATGTGGTGGGTCCATAACAACAAGTTTAAATGATTTATCAGGAAAAGGAAGTTCTCTAAAATCTGCGATTATATTTGGTTGAATTTCTCGGTTTTTTCTATAATCGTTATAACCTTTTTCTCTTTTCCTGTTATCTACATATAAAGTATTTGGATGCTGTTTATTAAACCAAAATAATTTAGGACCACAACAAGCATCCAAAATAAACTTATTGTTTTCTATTTCAGTGCTTTGGTTGGTTGAACCTTGCTTACGAGCCATTTTAAAAATTTCTCCTAATATCTATTAAGTCTACTTTTCCACTCACGCATCGGAAATGAAGGTATCTATTCTCTTCTATATTGCTTTGTTTCTTATGGAAATTCATTTCTTCTTTTCCTTCTTATTATTTACTTGTAATATTTTATAACCTTTTTTCTTCATTTCCTCAATCTTAACTCTTAAATTACTTTTTTTCATTGTTTTTCCTCCAAATCCTTCACACTTATATTATTTTTAATATCTTCTAATAAATTTATTTCTGAAAATGCTTTAAATCTAATTTTACTTTGCATTTCTATTATCTTTTCTTTTAGTTCATTAATTAATACTTGTTTAAGATTCTTCTCTCTATATTCTTTTTTATTCATTGTTTTTCCTCCAAAATTTTTATTCTTTCTTCTTCTTTACCTCTAAAAAAGTTTAATTCTAAATTTTCAAAATCTTCAAGATTAACCTCAAGAAAAGCAGATAAAAAATCCATTAATTCTTCAAAATTATTCAAATATTTATGAACTTTTTCTTCTCCACGATAGTAAGATACTAATATTTTCATTTTTTATTTTCCTCCAAATCTTCTTTCCAATTATCTATTATTGATGCACAGCATCCACATTCACTTGCTTTATAACCACAAAATATTATGTGTTTATTTTCAAAATCTTCTATTTGTTCTTTTATTTCTTCTTTTGTTTTCATTTTATTTCCTCCAAAACTCTTTTCAATTTCTTGTATAATTCAGTAAAAACACTCTTTCTGCTTGTTTTAAAATTATAATTTTTAGTAAATAACCAAAAAAGAAGCATTGAAATTGAATAAGAAGCAAAATATCCATAAAAAGATATTTCTTCTAAACCATTTATAAAATTAATTGTCTTTGGTAAAGAAATTCCTATTAAAGAAAAAATACAAGATATAAGTATAAATAATATAACTCTCATTGTACTTAACCTTTCTTCAATTTTTTCTTTTTTCATTTTTTCTTTTCCTCCAAATCTTCCTCTGTTAAATCATTAGCTTCCATAACTTCATCATATCTTCCTTCATAATAAATATTCCTCGGATTAAAGTTAGGAAAACTATCTCTTTTTTCTTTAAACTTCTTTGCTCTCTTTATGGCGTTTGCTTTTAATTTATTCCTATTCACAGCAGAACTATAATAAGTTTCTTCTGCATCTGGTAAATCTTTTAAAGTTTTTAATCCAGTCATCTTTTCTTTTCCTCCAAATAAACCTTTCTTAACTTAGCATATCTCCTAAAATTCTTACAACTTAAACATTGACATTCTTCAATAGCTTTCTTTACTAAACATTCTTCCTTTACTTTATCTATATAAACTTCCCATTGCATTGTATCTCTTAATTGATGAGCATTTATTTTAGGACTTTCTCCTATTGAATTAACTAATTGTCCATGATTATCTAAAACCCAATAGTGTCCTATTTCCCAACACTTTCTTCTTATCTTCTTTCCTGCAAGGAGTTCGGTTAAAGCTTGTCGGAAGTTCATTTTAAATCCCTCACACAAACCACCCTGCCATTATCGTTCGAATTAGCAAGATACGAATTATAAGCATACAGGCCCGAGTACTCGCTCAGAAAACATCTCGACAAACAATATTCCTTAGCTTGTTGTAATTTAGACCAGTGTTTAGTAAAATAATCTATCCAAAGTTCCATTTTATAACCACTATCAACTAAATCTACAAATTCTTGAAATTCTGCCATTCTAAATCCTTTTGGATAAACAAAATCTTTAATAGGTTTAGTCCATTCAATTATTCTAAATTCTTTATTCTTAAATATAATTGGTTTATTTTTAGCTTCTTGTTCTTCTTTTTCTAATTGAGCTTTTAGTTCTTTAACTAATTTCTCTGCATTTTGTAGTTTTTGTTGTGTGTTCATTTCTCTCCCTCCCCAATAAAAGTAATATACTTAAATGGTTCCGATGCTACAATTCTATATGCTTTATTAAATGCTTCATCTTCGTCTTTTGCTTCTATTTTAAGCATTCCTGATATTTGGATGTTGTAGGTGGTCATTTTTGAGTCACAGCCAATCTCTTGGCTATGCCTCTTTTCTTATAGGGTTTGGATTTCTTAGTTTTACTAAGAAGCACAAGTGAAGGTTCAATGTCCAATTCCTGCCCTACCTCTAAAGAGCAATCTTTAATATCCCATTTTGTTAAACCTATAAAGTATCCATTACCTATTTTCCTAATTGTTCGTATTCTCATTCTCCAAATACACTCCTTAAAACTTCTTTCTTAACTATTGTTATCTTTGGTTGAGTTGAGAATAGGAAAGTAAGATTATCACTTGCTTCTTCTTGTTCAAAGCAAATAGTTTCTTTTTCTATTCTTCTCTTTTCTGTGTATAGTGAGTCGTAAATGTTGTCTATCATGAAATATTCAGTATTCAGTAGTATTTAAATGTTTCGTTTTTGTTTATGTTTTGTTTATACAAAATTTTTATTTTATAGAGGTAACACAAACCGAAAGTTTAATACAAAATATTTATAAACCTTAAATAAGTAAGTATTCTATGACAAACGCAGACGAACAGGCAATAAAAGAAAAAATTTCTTATTTCTTAGAAAATAAAATTAAAGTTCATATAACTTTAAAAAAAATAATGCCTAATGGAAAACATTCTTGGCTTAGAGGATTATTTATAGAAAAGCTTACAGATAATTTGTTTATTCTTAATGAAAGTATTTTAGGAGAGATTAGAATAACCACTTTTGAAATTGAAGATATTCAAGAATATAAATTAGAGGTGGGAGAAGTTGGAAAAAAGGATTGATATCAAATGTCCTATGAATAAAGAAATTATGAGAGAACTCTCTACAGAATTTCTTAAAAGAAAGGATGGAAAAGATAAACAAGAATATAGAGATAGTATAAATTTTATTAAAGAAGATGAAAGATTTGCTATTAATCCTGTAGACAAACAATGGATTAATAATTGGAAAAATTTAGATTGTGGTAAGGAAATATCAAGTATTGTTAAACTTAGGCAAGTATCTTTACCTAAAGAAGGAAGATTAATATCTGAATTTGCTATTGATATTATTAAAGAGATAAAAGATAGCAATGAGATATTTTTTAGAAAAGGTTCTAATGAGATTGTAGAAATTAGTAATATAAAAGAAGAAGATAATTCTTTTGTAGGATTTATTAATATAAAACCAAATAGATTCATAACCTTAATTGAGAAATATATTGAACCAGGATTTTGGTTTCTTACTTCAGATAAAGAATGGAAATTTAAAAAAAAGTCTATATCTGGAGATTTAGCTAATACCTTATTACAAAGTAAAATATTACAAGATAATCTTCCAAAGATTAATAGAATCTTTAATTTTCCAATTCCTATTATGTATGAGGGTAAACTAACTTTTCCATGTAAAGGTTATGATTATAGATTTAATTCTTATTTAGATTATAGTTCTCCAGAAATAGATTCAGAAAATATTACTTTAGAAATGGCTAAAGAAGTAATAGATAGTATTCTTAAAGAATTTTGTTTTCAAGATAAACAGGATTATTATAATTCTATATCTGCTATGCTAACTCCTTTTGTGAGAGGTTTATTTTCAAGTTTTAGAGTCAGAGTTCCTTTATGGGTTTATATTGCTAATAGAGAAAGAGCTGGTAAAGATTATCTTGCAGATATAACTGGATTAATTTATGAGGGATATGCTTTAGAAGAACCACCAATTTGTACTGGAGAAAGAAATGGAAACAATAATGATGAATTAAAAAAGAAGATTTTATCTGCAATGATTAGTGGGAGAAGAAGGTTACATTTTGCTAATAATAAAGGATTTTTAGATAATTCTGTGTTAGAAGCAGTAACAACCACAGAGAGATATTCAGATAGAGTTCTTGGAAGAAATGACATTTTAACTATGGATAACGAAATGGATTATAGTCTTAGTGGTAATATTGGTATTGGATTTACTCCAGATATTGCTAATAGGTCAAAGTTTATAAGATTATTTTTAGATATTGAAGATGCAAATAGTAGGCAATTTGAAAATCCTAACCTTCATAAATGGATTTTAGATAATAGAGGATTAATACTTTCTTGTTTTTATAGATTAATAAAAAATTGGATTGATCTTGGTTCTCCTAAAGGTAAGATTCCTTTTGCAAGTTTTTATGAATGGTCTGAAATAATTGGAGGAATAATGGAATCTGCTGGATATGAAAATCCATGCAATACTGATAAAGAAACAATAATGATTGGTGGAGATTCTGAAACAAATGATATGAAAAGATTATTTGAGATGTGTTATGAATTTTTTGGTGAAGAGTGGATAGATAAGAATAAAATAAAGAATCTAATTAAAGGAAGTGATGAAGAATTGTTTTCTTACATAAACTTTGAGAATAAATCTGAACAAACTAAATTTGGACTAAAAATTTCAAAATTTATAGGAAGAGTTCTATCTGGAATAAGAATGACTATAGATAATCCAAATGCAAGACCATCAAGGCAAAAGATTAAATTTATCAAAGAAGTTACTCAAAATAGTGAAAAAGGTGGTAACGTTGGTAACTTTAGGTAACGTTTGTATACCATAGTATTAAATGAAGTTGTTTTATATATATAAGGCAAAACGATACCCAAGTTACCAAGGTTACCATAAGGTTACATATAAAAGATGTTAATAGGAATAGTAAATAATAAAAGAGAAACAGCTAAACCAGGAATAAAGGCAAACTGTCCTTTATGTGGTAAAGAATTAATACCTAAATGTGGTTTTATTAAAATATGGCATTTTGCTCATAAAGTAGACAATCAATGTGATAATTGGTATGAGCCTGAATCTGACTGGCATTTCTTCTGGAAAAAAGAATTTCCTGTAGAAAATCAAGAGGTTATTATAGAAAAATTCGGAGAAAAGCATATTGCAGATATATCTTTAGATGATGGATTAGTTATAGAATTTCAAAATAGTTTTCTTTCTTCAGATGAAATATTAAAAAGGGAAAAATTTTATGGCAATATGTTTTGGGTTCTTAATGGAAATACATTAGGTAAAAATTTTTATTTTAATCCTAAAGGAGATTATTTTACTTTTAGATGGAAACATCCACCTAAATCTTGGTGGTATGCTAAAAAACCAATTTTTATTGATTTAAATAATGGATTTTTATTTATTATAAAGAAGATATATCAAAATTGTCCTTGTAGAGGTTGGGGTAAGATGCTTACTAAAGAAGAGTTTATAAAAAAATTAAATATGGAGTTATTTTCATGAAAACACTCCACTACTTCAGATTTCTCTGCCTTAATTGTCAAAGCAGTGTAGCAATTACTTCAGAAGACCATAAGCCTACTGTTTGGTGTAGAAAGTGTCATAATACTATGGTAGAGGAAAAAATACAGCAGAAAGGCTCTAATAAGCAAAAGAAGGGGGTTAGGAAGTAGAATGAAACTTCATAGAGAACTAATCTTACTCTTAGCCTTTTTCTGCTTCTTCCTTTCAACAATGGGAACAGATTTCAATACAAGAGCCACAATAAACAATGATTGTAGAATGCCTGTTTATAATCATTCAGTAGAAAATAATAACACTCACTTTACTTTCATAGATAAATCAGAGGTTAGACAATTTGCTTTTACAGATAGATTTAGAATTGGAGAGTATGTTTATTCTATTGGAGATTTTATAATTTATATCTTTGGAGCTTTATTTTATTTATTTTTGGCTGTTTATGTTGGATTGTTAATTAAAAGTTTATTTAGGAGAAAAAATGTTAAATATAATTACAAAGGAGGAATTTGTGAGGAATGAAAACATATAAAGTAAAAATTGAAGGAGTAAGTCCTCTATTAATGAATAGACCATCACAATTAGATATTGGAGATAAGTCTAAAGATGTTAAAAGAGAAACTCAAACTCCAAAGGAATTAGCTGAAAAGAAACTTTATCAAGACTCAAAGGATAGAATTTATCTTCCTGCAACTTGGTTTCAAGGAGCAATAGTTGAAGCTGGAAAGCAAAAGAAGATGATGGGTAAAGGAAGTTCTAAAGCAACATATTCTAAAGTTGCTGGTTCTTCTGTTGAAATTAATCCCTTTGAAATAATAATAAAAGATGCTTGGGAAGTTTTTTCAATTTTAGCAGTTAATCCAACAACAAAAGGAAGAAATGTTTTACATAGACCAATGTTTAAGAATTGGAGTGTAGAATTTGAATGCACTTTTGATGAAGAACAAATTGAAGTTCCAGTAATGAAAGAAATTATTGATATTGCTGGAAGAAGTGTTGGAGTTGGTGATTGGCGACCTGCTAAGAAAGGAAGATTTGGTAAATTTCAAATTACTGAATGGAAAGCAATTTAACCATACTGATGAGCTGTGATACAGCGAAACAAAAATAATTTATTTTTTTATTTTTGTCTATGGTGAGGTAGGGTGAGGTGCGGTTTGGTTAGGTAAGGTTAGGTAAGGTGGGGTGAGGTAAGGTCTGGTTTGGTAAGGTGAGGTTTGGTATGGTGAGGTAAGGTACGGTTCGGTATGGTACGGTTTAAAATTCATACTCATTCCTCACGAATGATATGGTAGGGTGCGGTATGGTTGGGTAGGGTTTGGTTTGGTTTGGTAGGGTGGGGTGAGGTGAGGTAAGGTTTGGTGCGGTTTAAAAAATATGGAAAAAAGAAAATGATAAACACTAATTTACAATTAAGAAAGCCAATAGGAAAGGTAGAAAGAAAGCAGTGTATAGTTTGTAAAGGAATATTTCATACTCCAACAGAAGATTCAGTTCAACATCAAAGGCAAACAGGATTAAGAAGTAGAAGAAGTATAACCTGTTCTCCAAGATGTGCTAAGATTTACTTTAGACATAAAAAAACATATAAACTTAAGAAACTTTCATATTCAACTCAAAAGAGAAAATAATTATACCAAGTAAAAAGATAACTTCAGATGAAATGATATAATTATAAAAGAGAATAAAACATTTTTGAAAATCAATGTGAATCACTTATCTGAATTGAGCGACATAACAGTACAACAGTAAGGAGCTTCTATGCTTTTCTTACCTTCTTTTTTTTGGATTGAAAGTAGATATTAGTCTTTAGTACTACTAATTCTTAACTAATATTTTCTTTTTCTCTTTCTCTTTTGAGTTCAATCCAACCATAGCATAATTTGGTTAATGCGATGGCCTCATGAGCCATAGATTGTATGGTTCAAATCCTACTGGTTGGTTATGAGAGAGTGCCGGAAAAAATAACGGAGCGGTCGACTCAATAGTAAACGCTTTTTGTAGGTGTAATTCCTACCTCTCTCAACAATTTATGAAGAGGAAGGCAAACGGATAGCAGACTTATGATTAATACTCTGGAGAAATCAGAAGTTGGATAGTTGGTTCGACTCCAACCCTCTTCGTTTATTTTTTATAGAATTTTAATCCATCTAAAAAATTAGTATTAATTTCTTTAGAAGTTAATTTTTTAGGAAGAGGTGTATTTTTTCTAATTGTTTTATTTATTATTTTTAATCTACAATTTTCTTTATCCTTCTCACTCTCTCCGTATTTATACTTACTCTTAAGAAAGATTATTTCATCTTTATTAAGAAAGTTATACAACATTTTACTTTCCTAATTCTTTTAATTTTTTAAGAACTGATCCACCAACACTAATATCTATTGCTGAGGGAATAAATGCAGCAGTAGTATTTCCTGCAACAACTAATCCAGGAGAATTAAATGCTTTACCTAATGTTCCAAATCCAATAGTCATTCCTGCTAAACCAAATGGAACTTTAACAATTTCATTATATTTCATTTTATTATTTTCTATTACCTCTTTTAGCAATTCCTCTAAATGGAATTGAGGGTTCTTTTTGTTTTACATCTAAGGGTTTAAATCCAGTACCTTTAGCAAACTCATATTTAACCCATGCTCCTATTCTAGAATTAAATGCTTGATAAATTGGCATTTTATAGTTTTACAAATCCCTCCTTCTTACTTTCTTCTAACATTTTCTTAGCTCTTAACTTAGCCATTTTAACAGCATCAATCTTTTCTAATGTTCCTCTTTCTATCTTTGCTCTCTCTTTTAATTCTTCTACAATTTTCATCTTATCTAAATAAACCAAACATCCTAGCAGTGCTTCTATTAGGATCTCCAGTTTTTAATATTCCACCTCCTTTTCTCATTACACCATTAAGAACAGGAGGATTAAATTCATCATCTGTTAATACGGGATTACCTCCAAACATATCTTGCAATAATCTTTGTTCTCTAGAATAAGTTAAATCAAAAGTCCTAGGTTTAGTTGGAGTGAAACCAGGTCCAGATAATATAGAAGAAGCAATACCGTTAATTGTTGATTTAAACTTAGAAGGTTTAATCCCAGCTTTTATTTGTGCTTCTTGAATATTATATGCTTCTTTTTGTTCTTCTTGTATAAAATACAATTGTTTTCTCACCTCTGGACTAGAAGATTCAATATTCCTTTTATATTTTTCAAAAGAAGGTTTATTTACATAAATAATCTTATTTTTATTTACCATTCTATTTCAACTTGTATTTAAGAGATTTAATAATTAAATGAACCTGTACTTCCTCTACTACCACCAAAAGCCATAAATATCAAGCTTAAGATTAAAGCAGCTACACCAACGATTACAATAATATCAAACCAATTACCGTATTCAGCTAGTCCTGTTGCAGCATCTCCTGCTACTTGGTAGTCTGCTCTTGAGCTTGTGTTATAGTAAGTATAAGAACAGTTAACTGTAGGATAAGTCACAGTTGTTGCATTTGTCAAAGTAATAACTCCATTTGCTCCATCTATAGTATAACTATAATTAGCAGTTGGAATTAAAATTGGACTTGCAGGAGCAGAAACATTATAACATGAAGTTACAGCTTTACCCCAAGTATAAGTTAATTTATCTCCAGTACTATTCAAATAAATCCCTGATTCATTTGTTACAGTAACAGCTGATAAATCATTTAATCTACTTGATTGTATACTAACAAGTATATTAGAACCAATACTTACAACGATACCTAAAACTACAATTCCTAAAGCTAGATCTGTAAGATCTACTGCTTGTTTCTTGTATTCCATTACTTCTCCTAAATACATTTATTTTGAAATTCCTCTAAGAGGAATTTTAAAGTCCAAACTAATAAAAATAAATAAAAAAATCTAGCTTACTAAGCTATACTTAGTAAGTCATAGATCCGCCTTGTCGACCGAAAGCCATAAAGATTAAGCTTAGGATCAATGCAGCTACACCAACAATAACTATAATGTCAAACCAGTTTCCATATTCAGCTAAACCAGTTGCAGCATCATTAGCTAAGTTGTAAGCAACATCATTAGCAGTATTAGTATCTCTAACATTCAAAAGGATAGTAGAACCAATACTTACAACGATACCTAAAACTACAATTCCAATAGCAAGGTCTGTAAGATCTACAGCTTGTTTCTTAAGTTCTGTTTTCATTTTTCCTCCATTTATAGTTATTTAAAACATAACACAAGAATCAGCAGGCACAGTAGCCAATTCTTGTGCCTTAGAAATATTATTAAAAATACCTTTAAATAATAGAATGGCTATATATGACCATTAACCCTACCCAATTATTTCAAGAATACCTTTATTCAAAGAAGTTTTTTTTAATTTAAACTGAATTGTTTTTTGTCCTTTAGACCTTGCAGCCAAAATTCTCGACGACAAAGTTCTTGGAACTTCTATTTCAGTTAAATTATATTGTCCTTTCAATCCTTTAGCAATTTCATTTCTTATATCTTCCATTACTTCAACTAAAGATTTGTGAACTTGAACTCTTACAATATCATTAGCCATTATAAACTACCTCCATCATCTTTTGCTCCAAATATTAAAGCTAAGGCAGTAACAATAATTAATACTAATGGAATTATTGGATTTATCCAAGACCTTACTGCAAAGAAAATAGATATAATCGCAGTAACAAAACTAGCAACTAAAATTGATTTCCTAACTCCAAATGCAGCTGTAACTCCAAATACAATTAACCAGATTAAAAGAATTAACCCATTTGCATAAGAGGGAATTACTGATGTAGTCCAATCTAGAAAAAATCCTCCAGGCCCAGTTACTGTAGTGCCATTGCTGTAATTTGTTGGATATTCATATACCATTATAGTTTTGGATTACCTCCTGATAATGCTCCTAGAATTATAAATATTAAAACAGTTATAATTGCTATTATTAATAATGTTTGAATATTAGAGGGAATAAATTTAACACTATCTGTAACTACATTAACTGTTTCTACTGCAGGACTAACAAATTGAATTGGGAGTAATAGTGTTGAACCTAAAGCTTTAAAACCATTCCAAGCAGATTGGAAATCTTCATCAGCTTCTTTTATTTCTCCTAAATTATTTTTAACATTATTTACAGCAGTATCCATTTCTGTTTGAATACTATCTAATCTTGTATATGTTTCATTATACTGTGGATCTAATTGGGAGTCATTATTATCCATTTGTTCTGAGAAAAATCCAAAGAAAGTAATAAAAACTCCAATTATAACTAAAATTGCTAATACTATTGATGTTACAGTTGTATTTCCTTTTTTATTTATCTTTTTAATATCCATATGATTATTACTCCTATTATAACTATTCCTACAAAGTATGTATAACTTATGGTTGCAAATCCTAATGCACTTATTGCTAATAATCCTAATACAATTCCTATAACTCCCAACACTGGTGTAATTAAGAACATTGCTAAAACTATTAAGCTCATAAATATAGAATAGAATGCAGCATCATCTTTATTTAATAAATCATTTATTTGTTTAGCAAATGTGCTTCCAACATTTTCAGTTAGTAAATTAACTAAACTAAAAGACCCTGTTGCATAAAATGCTGCAATAAATGTTCCATTACCATAAGCAGAAACATCACAATTAATTGTTGCACTATCTGATGTTACGCAAGTAGAACAAATAGTAGTATCATTATTTGCTTCTCTCTTTATTACCTTCAAGCATCCTTGATCTACTAGAGAATTAGGTTTAACAAATGTTAATGTAAATATTCTTGAAACATTATTGAATGTTAAACTATATTCAAAGTCCCTAAATTTATCAAAAGAAAAAGATAAATCTTCTGCTATTTCAAATATCTTAGGAGTATCAAATATTTTAGAATCATTTGATGTATAAGTATTAATTCCATTTTGATACATTCTGAATCTATAAAGAGTATCATACCAATTTAAATAAACAATATCTTCTCCATTATTATTTGTTTTAGCCATTCCAACATTATAATAATCTGCAGTTCCAATATCATAAGCATCAATATAAACTAAAACTCCCGATAATCTAGTTTGAGCATTATCAACTGTTCTTAAAGTTGTTGGAGTTGCCTTTGTATCATTTAATAAATATAAGGTTATATTTGTTGTTGAATTAACTGTAAAATTAGCATCTGGAAAATAATAAAAGTTTTTAGCATAATCTTCAGCATCTATCTCAATATCAACACTAATAGTATAATTTACTCCAGGAGTTATACAGAATCTCCAAGTAGAATTAGTTTCAGTAATATCTTCATAAGAATAATTAGTTGTTAGTCCAGACCCACCAGTATTCTTTAATAACCAAGATGACTTAAATGTTGCATTCAATAAACCAAAAGGATTTTCAGCATTTCTTGTTGTAAAATTAATATAAGCTATTTCTCCTCCAGTGCAAGGATGAATGTTTATTTCACTAACATTTTGAACATTTGAACCTGACTTGTAAGTAAAAGAACCAGTTGAATTAGTTAAAGTGAAGTACCAAAAGAAAGTCTTATTTTCTGACGCTGATGTAATTGAAGGAATATTTAATTGCTTTGAGAAAGTTATTGTATTACCCGTTCCATGTTGTGTGGCTGAATAATTAGTTCCATCATATTCTAAATTAGCTGTAATTGTATTCCATAATGTATTTAGATAACTTATAGAAATATTAAAAGTTTCTGTTGAAGTTTCAACTGCATTAACATTATATGTTTGATTATTTTCTAATATTTGATAACTCCAACTCTTAGTTGCTGAATTAATATTTCCAACACTATCATTTGCAAATACAGTAACATTAAATCTTGATGGATTTTGAGTTATAGTTGAATTAACATTAACTCCAGATGAACAAACAAAAGTATAGTTTGTGTTATTGTAAGCATACCAACAATCATCTAAATTTGTATCTGTTACAGTTACACTTAAATTTAATAAAGTTCCATTTTTCAAATAATCAAATGTTTGATTGGGAGCAATTATATCTATTGTTGGAGGAGTTGCATCTAAACTTACTGTGTAATTAGATACTGCGAATCCACAAATTCCATCACTGTCACATGCCTCTATATTCCATTTATAACTTCCAACTGGTATTATATTTTTCATTAAATTATTTCCAGAAAACAAATATCTTGAATAAGCTATATCCATTGTTGCTGCTGAATTGTATGACCCACTACATCCTGTACTGATTTCAAATTTTACTTCTCCTCCACTTGATGATTCCCAAGGGGTATACGTAGTATTTGCAGTTCCGTTTTTATATCTTGTCCAGTATGTTCCATTATAGTATACTTGAACATAAATGTCTGGTCTTGAGCCACTATCTGTTATAACCGCAGTATAAATTGGTTGTGAACCTATATAAATAGTTCCTGTTCCACTAAAAGTAGAGTATCCTGCACTTTCCGATATTTTTGGAACGTAAAAAATTCCTAGTGTTCCATTTTCAAAAAAATTCTTAGTTGTAACGCTAGTAGTATGAGAACCTGAACCTCCACCACATGGAGTATTTGCAGTTAAAGTTATGTTTTCTCCATTTTCCGTTACGCTTCCTGAACTATAACTTCCTCCTCCAAGATTTGCAGCGGCAGAGGTTTGATTATCCCATTTAGATATATCTAAAGAACTGTCATTAATTTCATCAAATGAAGATACAACATTTAAATAAATATCAGATGGGATAATTGAATAATTTCCTCTAGTAATACTTTTATTCAATTTCCATGTTCCAGTTGAATTATCATATAAACTTAGTTTTGTAATCAATGCTCCATTAGTTATATTCATTGATGAATTAAATATTACTTCATTAGAATATTGAACTGAATTATTTATAGGACTATTTAATATAACTTCTGCTTGACTTCCAGTAGTAATATTCCCCCATGTAGCTAATTCAGATATAACTTTTCCTTGTGTTTTTATAATCCAATCTACACTTCTTGATGGTCTTTTTTTACCTAATAATTGTACATCATAACTTCCAGATGGTAATTTCTCTCCAATATTATAATTTATCCAATCTTCTCTTAAAACATTTCCTCTATTATCTAAAACATTTCCCCAATAAGAAAGATAATACTCTCTAATATTTTCTTCTTTTGGATTCAAATATTTTATTCCATCATTTTCTAATGTATAAAACTTAATATCATCAATTAAAGCTCCATCCTGTCCAGTAACAATTGTAAACTCAGATAAACAATTCTCCCCACACGTTTTATCATGTTTAGTTAAAGTTATTATTGCTAAATCTTTTCCTATTCCAAATAAATCTTTAACTACTATTTGAGGATATTCTTTTGCTCCTAAGTCAGTTACGTAATTAGGTGTTTCTTTTGTTTCCACTGAAGCTAATAATCCTGCACTTACCAATGATAAACTTCCTAAAACCAATAATAAACTTCCTAAAAATACCACAACAAATAGTCTGGCTAACAGGGAAAAGTGTTTCATACGAGCTTCTAATGAGGAGTTTTTTGAAATTTTATTATTATTTTCTACCATTTTATAATTGTCCACCTCCACCTTGAGATTTACCATAAAGTATTGCAGCAAAAACTCCAATAGCTAAAAGTACAACTATTGTAGGAAGATAATCCATAAACTTCTTTTGTATTCCAAGTTCACTACTTGTTTCACTAAATCCTGCTGATGTACTTATCTGGTCATAGACATTTGTGAATACAACTGCGATTAATATTAAAACACCTAGAACAATTATTCCAACAACAATCATTATAGGATGCTTTATTATTGCTCCAGCAGTTATAAGAACAAAAGCAAATAAACCTATTAATAGAAATGGAATCATATTTCCAAAGTTTTTATTTGTCGTATCTACTTGTCCTAAAACTTTAGTTATATTAACATCTGTATTATCTGATGGAGTTGCAGCACTTAATCTTTCTGCTAATGGATCTTTAATTGCTTTCCAACTATTTGAAAGTATTAGAATAAATAAAGAAAATGCTAGTAATACAATTATAACAAAGAACCAAGATAAAAAATTACCTTTCTTATTTTTAATAAGCAACTTTATCTACCTCCCATCTTTCTCTATCTTTCTTCTTAAAATATTGTATTACTTCGATAGTCATCATAATTAACATATATGCAATCATTAAAGATAGAATTGCTATAACTCCAATAAATAAAGATTCTCCCATCTTTCCTAAACTAGCTGATTGTGCAGCAATTATTCTTATTGAATTAGTTAAAACAACTCCAATTAATAAAGCAATAATATCAAATCCCATTTTAATCTTCCATTTCTTTTCTGAGAATACTCTACCTAATCCAAAGAATAATCCTATTAATCCAACCATAGCTAAAAGGATAAATCCCTGACTAGAATTAATCTTATCTCCAGAAGCACTAACTGTAAATTCATCATCTTCACAAAAAGCTACTCCATCAGGATTACCACAAGTAATAAAAGTATAATCTCCTATAATATTTGCATTAGAAAATGTATAATTAAAATCTTGGTTTGTTTTAGTCATTTGTAAATTTAAATAAAGCATTGTTCCATTAGGATATTTTATTGAAGATAAATTCATATAAGTACAAGTACCAGTAGAACAATAGTTAGTGACTTCTACATCATCTCCTAATTTAGAAGTTCCAATGTTTTCAGCACTAACCATTCCTATCATTGATATTAATAATATTCCAAATATTAAATAAATACTTTTATTCATGTTTTCTTCTCCCTGATTTATCCCAAATAGTTAAACCTACCCAAAGTAATCCACCTGCTAATAACATTGTTCCTATAAATGCTCCTGCTATTGAAAATAGAGCCATCTGTTGATTACCAAAGAAATTTATATCTAAAAAGTTATTCATCTTAACACCATTCCTTTGCTCCTAAATCACAAAGTGATTTCTTCATAGCTGTATTTTCTTGCTTTAATTGTGCAATATCTATTGTTAAATTATTATTTTCCAATTTCAATTCATAGATTGATTGTCTTAAAACATCTATTTCTTGGTCTAATAAAACACCTTCGTTCTTTACTTGTTTATCTGGATATGTTATTGTTTCTACTTCTTTAGTTGTGCAAACTTCTTTTTCTTCCATTATTGGATTTCCTTCATTATCAAATTGTTCAACTCCAAATAAATTAGTTGCTTGAACTTCTTGAGTTGAACATTCTTCAACATCTTCTTTACTTACTATTGGTTTAGATAAATCTTGTTCAGTTGTATTCCAAGTTGTATAACCATAGAATTTAGTATGGTCTATTTTTCCATCAATTAAATATTCAGGTGCATCTTTAACATAATTTAAAGCACTTCCCTTTGATTTATCATATATTGATGTTCTTGTAATATAACCACCTGCACTTACATTTCCTTCTGCGTAAATTGAGATTAAAGAATAATTAGTTGCACTTCCGTTACCAACTGTTAATTTATATGTTGGGCTTGTTGTTCCAATACCGACATTGCCTGAATTTTTAATAACCATCTTAACATTTGATGGAGAATTAGTATGGTTAGTTACAAAACCCAAACTTGCTTCACCAATCCAAGAAGCATTTCCACCGTAGTAAATATAACCATTATTATTCTGTGTTGTAAATCCAATACCATCACCAACATTTCCAGAAGAATTAATTCTCAAACCACCAACAGCAGCAACATTACTTGAATTCCATCCTCCAGCATTAATTGTTAATTTTTCCGAAGGACTTGGTGTCCCAATCCCGACTTTGCCATCGCTTGTGATTCGCACCCTTTCCGTATCATTAGTGAAAAAATTCATTGGAGCGTTCATCTGATTGCCAATAGACAGCAAGTTAGAATTCGTTGCATGAGTTGACGGAAATAGATTA